>Ga0206860_10137_pt1 | contig 17466 bp, 30 predicted proteins | sample Alteio_BWOrgCont_44_FD_152624 | JGI IMG/M metagenome (GOLD analysis project Ga0206860, IMG submission 152624) | Enriched cells from forest soil in Barre Woods Harvard Forest LTER site, Petersham, Massachusetts, United States -... | ecosystem: Environmental > Terrestrial > Soil > Temperate forest >...
GGTCTTCTCAGGAATCGTTATATAGAACAAGCTTTTTCTCAAGATTGGCTAAAAAAACTCAAGCACCATTTTGTAGCGGTACGAGAAATAAAATTAGCTAAAGCAATAGATGATATTGTGGTTGGGCAGCAAGCGCAAACATTTTTAACCCAATTTGCTGAAGGGCAAACGGTTGATGTTGTTGGTATCACAAAAGGATGTGGCTTTGCCGGGGTAGTGCGTCGTCATGGTTTTACCGGAGCGCGAGCAAGTCATGGTTCAAAAATGGGCAGGCGTCCTGGATCATTAAGCTTCATGCGTTCTCAAGGTAGAGTCATCAAGGGGAAAAAAATGCCAGGACATATGGGCACAGAACGCCGTATCATGAAAAATCTTTCTATTGCCAAAATAGAACATGATGCGCGTATCTTTTTTGTGAAAGGTTCTGTTCCTGGTAAGTCAGGTTCATTAGTGTTTGTACGCAAAGCATAGGTAGGTTATGAATAAACAAAAAAATATTGAAACGGATGAGGCTATCTCAAGCCGGATATCAAGTGAAGATCTTGGCCTTGATAATGTTGAGCGTTTAGTAAACCCGGTAGCGTTTTCAACGTGTGTTCGAGTATCATTGCAAAATTGGCGGCAAGGAACTGTTGCTTGTAAAACACGTAGTCAAGTTGCGCGCACCAACAAAAAGCCTTGGAAACAAAAAGGAACTGGTAGAGCAAGAGCAGGTTCGGCGCGTTCACCATTGTGGCGAGGTGGAGGTATCATTTTTGGGCCGCAACCTCGTACGCGAGTTCTTGATATAAACAAAAAAGTAAGGCGTAAGACGTTTGGCGATCTTTTGCAAGAATTTTTGAATTCTGAACGAATTGTTTGTCTGAATTGGTCTGCGCAAGGTGAAGTCCCAAAAACGGCGGTAGCGTTCAAAGCATTACGGGTAGCGCAGTTGCATGATAAAAAGATAAATATTTTTATTCCTGCTCATGATAGTATGACGCAAGTATCGTTTGCCAATATTCCTTTGGTGCGACTTATGTTGTTTGATCAGGCAAATGTGTTTGAAAAAAGATTTTGATGCATTTAAAGAAATGGTTTCCAAATGGATTTAAAAATTTACGATATAATTAAAGGGCCAGTTGTAACTGATAAAGCTGTTAAATTAAATAAGTCTTTGAAAAAGCTCGTAATTAGAGTTCATTCTGCGGCTAATAAACAGCAAATTAAAGAAGCTCTTGAGAAAATTTTTAATGTAAAAGTCGAAGAAATAAACATCGTGGTTCGTAAAGGTAAAAGAATCTCTTTTAAAAGAATTCAATCGGTAAAGCCTCTCGTTAAAAGAGCAATTGTAACGCTCAAAGAGGGACATGTTATTGGCGCATTGGATCAATCGAGGGCAATTGCTCCTCTAGAAGAGACATTACCACAACAGGATTGATAGCAAAGGATTAAAGGTACACTATGGCTATTATAAGCAGAAAACCGCGAAATTCTTCTTTGCGATTTCAACAGTTTATTGATACTTCCGAGCTTACAAAAAAGAAGCCAGAACGAAAATTAGTTGTTGGCTTGCGGCGTGGCAGTGGAAGAAATTCTTATGGGAGAATAACAGTACGGCATAGAGGTGGTGGGGCCGCCCGAAGATATCGTATAGTAGATTTCAAGCGGTCAGATCGTAATGTAATGGGAAAAATCGTTACGGTTGAATATGATCCAAATCGTAATGTGCGTATAGGGCTTGTCATCTATCAAAATGGTTCTAAGGCATATATGCTTATGCCAGAAGGGGTCTCTATTGGTGCCACAGTATATGCAGGGGCTGATGCAGAAGCCAAGATTGGTAATTGTTTACCATTGAGTAATATACCTGTTGGGTTTACGATTCATAATATAGAAATTACTCCAGGGTCAGGTGGGACTTTTGCTCGTAGTGCCGGGACGTCAGCGCAAATGGTAGCAAAAACAGATACTCATGCTACGCTTAAAATGCCATCAGGTGAGGTGCGCATGGTTCTTCTTGGTTGTTGGGCAACCGTTGGTGTGCTCGGTAATGCTGAATATAAGAATATTAACTGGGGAAAAGCTGGTCGTACACGTCACCGAGGGTTTCGTCCTTCAGTCCGTGGTATGGCGATGAACCCGGTAGATCATCCGCATGGTGGAGGTGAAGGGCGTTCTAAATCTGGTTCTCACCCGATGACGCCATGGGGTAAGGGCTGTAAGGGCACTCGTACTAGAACTCGGAAAAATTCGTTAATTTTAAAACGACGTAAATAAACATTAGTTTAAAGGTAAACAAATATGGCTAGATCTGCCAAAAAGGGACCACACGTTGATGCTTCGTTAATAGAAAAGATAAAAAAAGTCAAAGAATCTGGTAAGCGTGAGGCTGTTAAAACCTGGTCGCGGCGAAGCATGGTGTTGCCTGAGTTTGTGGGACTTACTATAGCGGTTCATAATGGAAGAAAGCATATTCCGGTCTTTATTACCGAGAATATGGTAGGTCATTATCTTGGTGAATTTGCGCCAACCAGAACATTTAGAGCGCATAGTGGTCAAAAATAGTTGAGTGGGTGTGAATGAACAATGAAAAAGTTAATAACTTAGTTTAAGGTAAATACATGCCAGAAAGAAAAAAAGATGCATATGTGGCGCATGCTCGTTATATACATTATTCGCCATACAAACTAAGGCCTATTGCTGATGTTATTCGTGGAAAAGATGTGATGTATGCTCTAAATTGGCTGACTACGTGTGCCACGAAGCGTGTAAGTCCTCTTAAAAAAGTGTTAGAATCGGCAGTTGCAAATGCTAAACATTTGAATGAGATTTCAGCACAGCGCTTGATAGTGCAGGAAATACGTGTTGATCAGGGACCGATGTTCCGCTACTTTAAACCGGGAGCGATGGGGCGTGCTAATGTATATAGAAGACGCTTTAGTCATATTAGTGTTGTTTTAGCACCAATACGTAACATAAAAGAGGCTTAAAATGGGTCAAAAGGTACATCCAATAGGATTTCGTGTAGGTGTATACCGTGATTGGTTTGCACGTTGGTTTGCAAGAGATTCATATGGCAAGCAAATTATCGAAGACTTGAAAATCCGTCGTTTTCTGAATGGGGCTTTAGCTAAGGCAGATATTGCTCGTATCGAAATTGAAAAGGCGGGTAATAGTATTCGTGTAATCCTTCATTCGGGACGCCCTGGTGTAATTATTGGAAAAAAGGGCCAAGAAATTGATGTGTTGAAAAACGCGTTGGCGCGAGAGCTTGGAAGGGGTCCTAAAAGTAGCATAGAAATTTCAGTGCAAGAAGTAAAAAATCCTGCATTGGATGCGATGCTAGTTGCTAAAGATATTGCGGAGCAATTGGAGCGACGTGGTAGTTATAAAAAGGCAATGAAAAAAGCGGCTACCGAAACTATGCGTGCGGGTGCTAAAGGAATTAAGATTTGCTGTTCTGGGCGTTTGGGAGGAGCTGAAATTGCTCGTTCTGAGTGGACAAGGGTTGGATCTGTTCCCCTTCATACTTTACGTTCTGATATAGATTATGCCTTAGCGGAAGCACAAACTACCATGGGAAAAGTAGGTGTTAAGGTGTGGATTTGTCGCGGTGAATACCAACTAGCGTGAAAGATTAAAATTATGTTAATGCCTAAAAAAACAAAGTACAGAAAAGTTCAAAAGGGTACTATGTTTGGTCGTTCAAAGGGTGCCCGTACTATGGAGTTTGGCGAATACGCGATTGTGGCGGTTGAATCGTCGCGGTTGACTGCTCAGCAGATTGAAGCTATGCGTATAACCGTGTCTCGTAAGCTAAAAAAGGTTGGTAAAATGTTTTTACGAGTATTTCCTGATAAGCCGGTGACGAAAAAGCCAGCTGAAACTCGTATGGGTAAAGGTAAAGGTAATCCGGAATTGTGGGTTGCTGTGGTGAAACGGGAACGAATAATATGTGAAGTTGGCGGGGTTGATGAGACTACTGCGCGCGATATTTTTAAACAAGCTGCTTATAAACTTCCTATGAAGACCAAGTTTATTAAAAAAGAGCAGAATGTTGCTCAGGGATAGTAAATTTTAATGAGTATTATATACTTAAAACAAGTGTGTTGATGTTATGAAAAATAAACAAGAAAATCAAGAATTGAAAGCCGCTTCTGAACAGGAATTGCGAAGAAAGCTTGATGAAGCATGTAAAGAACGACTTAATTTAGTGCTTAATGCGGCTACAGCACATATTAAAGATTATTCTCAGTTTAAAAAATCGAGAAAGAAAGTGGCTCGCATATTAACGCACCAGCGAAAATTAGAAATTGAAGGTATGCATAAATATGAATGAAAAAAAACGAACACGCTTGTTGCAAGGCACGGTAGTCTCTGATGTGATGAATGAAACGATCGTTGTTGAATCAGCGCGTACATATCGCCATCAAGTTGTAGGCAAGGTTATGCGTGTAACAAAAAAATATAAGGTACACAATGCTAATCAACAGGCTAAGAAGGGCGATATTGTAGAGTTTTATGAAGGTCGTCCTATTTCTAAAACTAAGTATATGTATCTAGCTCGTGTCGTACATGCGCCGGCTCGATCAACAGATGAGGTATAGATGATTCAAAAGCAAACCTATTTGGAAGTTGCTGACAATTCTGGGGCGCGACTTTTGCAGTGTATACATGTTATTGGTAGTACTCGCAAGCGTTTTGCGTATGTGGGTGATCTCGTTGTATGTGCGGTTAAAAGCGCTATTCCTGGTGGTTTGGTGAAAAAGGGCGAAGTGGTACGGGCAGTGATTGTTCGTGCAAGGAAAGAGACGCGCCGAGATGACGGTAGTTATATTCGTTTTGGTGAAAATGCTGCCGTAATAGTTAAGGAACAAGAGTTACAAGAACCAGTGGCCTCGCGTATTTTTGGTCCTATCGCACGGGAGCTGAGAGCTAAAGGATTCACAAAAATAGTTTCATTGGCACCAGAAGTTTTATAAGAGGTAAGCGCCTATGATGGCTCGAGTTAAGAAAAATGATCAAGTGGTTGTTGTAACCGGTAAATATAGCGGCAAACGAGGTGCAGTTATTGGAATATTGCCTGCGGAAGATAAGGTAATGGTGCACGGCGTCGGCTTATGTGTTAAGCATGTTAAGCGCAAGCAAGGTGTTGCTGGTGGCATTAGAAGAGAAGAATCCTATATGGCTTTGTCTAATGTTATGCCATGGTGTTCTTCATGCAATAAACCATGTCGCGTTAAGGCGAAGCTTGTGGATGGTAAAAAATTTCGCGCTTGTCATCGTTGTCAAACAACTTTCTGATAGTTGAACTAAGGATTAATAATGGAAAGAGCTCGCTTAGAGAAAATATATACTGATACTATTCGACTATCGCTCATGAAGTCGTTGGGCCTTAAAAATATTATGCAGGTTCCAGAGATTTCTAAAATTGTACTGAATGTTGGCGCAAAAGATGCTGATAGCAAAGGATTGCAGGCGGTTCTAGAGGTTCTGAAAAAAATATCTGGACAGGCACCAGTCAAGACGCGCGCGCGAAAATCTATCGCTGGATTTAAGTTGCGTGAAGGAGTTGCTATTGGTGTTATGGTAACGCTACGTCATCGTGTAATGTATGAATTTTTGGATCGTCTTGTTAATTTGTCATTACCTCGCGTTCGAGATTTTCAGGGTGTTTCTCCTAAATTTGACGGTCGTGGAAACTATAATTTGGGCATTAAAGAATGGTCCATTTTCCCTGAAATAGATTACAGCGTAGGTGATAAAGTGTATGGTCTTAATGTGACCATTCACACCACAGCTCATACCGATGAGCAGGGCTTTGAGTTATTAAAGAGTTTTGGGATGCCGTTTCGCAAGGCATAAAATTGAGGTAATTGTATGGCCAGAAAGGCATTAATTGAAAAATCAAATAAGACGCCTAAATTTGCAGTAAGAGTGCGCAACCGTTGTAAGTTGTGTGGTCGGCCTAGAGGGTATATGCGTCTCTTTATGATGTGCCGTCTTTGCTTTAGAAAGCATGCGTTAGATGGCTTGCTTCCCGGTGTTAAAAAAACAAGTTGGTAATTTTTACATAATTATATAGAAAGGATGGCAATGTCAGTTGATGCTATCGGGGATTTTTTAACGATTATCAGAAATGGACGGATGGTGTCTAAGCCCTTTGTTATTGCACCTTATTCTTCTTTGAAGCTAAGTATTGCGCAGATTTTGAAGAATGAAGGATTTATTAGAGATTTTATAGTTATTAATGATGATGCTCCAAAAAAAACATTAAAAGTACTGCTAAAGTATGTTGATGGAGAATCGGTCATTCATGAGATTAATCGTGTTAGCACGCCAGGGTGTCGCTATTATTCATCTATTAAACATGTTAAACCCGTGATAGATGGTCTTGGAATTTCTATCATTTCAACACCTCGTGGTATCCTATCCAACAAGCAAGCTGAAAAGCTCAAAGTGGGTGGTGAAGTTTTGTGTACAGTTTGGTAGTAAGGATAGAACTATGTCGAAAATTGGTAGAAAGCCTATAGACATTCGCGATGTACAGGTATCTGTGCAGGGACAGACGGTTACCTATAAAGGTAAAAAAGATTCTGGTTCTTATACATTGCCCCCAGAATTGGAAGCATCAATAGAAGGCACTGAGTTATTGGTAAAGCCTTCGAATAAGGGCGCGCATCTTCGTGAAATCAATCGAATTTGGGGATTGCATAGATCGCTCCTGGCAAACATGATTCAGGGGGCCCGCTCTGATTTTGAGCGTCAGTTAGAAATAGTTGGCCTTGGTTTTAAGGCAGTTGTGAGTGGTAAAAAGATTGTTTTCTCATTGGGTTATAGTCACACTATTGATTTTGAGTTACCCAATAAAGTTGTAGTCGAAGCAGATAAAACAGGACAATTGCTCACGGTAAAGTCACCAAGTAAAGATCTTGTTGGACAAGTATGTAGTAATATTAAATCGCTTCGGCCGCCAGAGCCATATAAGGGCACTGGTATAAAATACAAATCAGAAGTTATTTTGCGCAAGGCCGGTAAGACAAAGGCTGCTTAACATAATATAGGATAGATCGTGTCATTACAAAAAAAAATAGCACAAGGGGCCGCTCGCCGAGCACGTAGGGTTCGAGCCGTTGTTAAGAAAAATGTGAAATTGCCAAGAGTCTCTGTTTTTAGAAGTCTCTCTCATATTTATGCACAAATCATCGATGATGCGACGCATAAAACGCTGGTAAGTTGTTCATCATTAGATGTGGGCAAGGTAAGTGGTGATAAAAAGGCTATTGCGCGGTTAGTTGGTTTGGAGCTTGCAAAAAAGGCCCAAAATCAAGGAGTTTCTGTTGCAGTCTTTGATCGGGGTTGTTTTTTATATCATGGAAGAGTGAAAGCATTAGCTGATGGTTTAAGAGAGGGTGGCTTCAAAGTTTAGACTTAGAAAGATTGTCTTAATAGTAGGATATGCATAACATGGCAGAACATAAAGAAAATTTTGTAGATTTTGTTATTAAACTTTCTCGTGTTGTTAAAGTTACTAAAGGCGGCAAGCGCTTTTCCTTTGCGGCATTAGTGGTTTCTGGTAATACGAAAGGCGAAGTTGGTATTGGGCTTGGTACCAGTCGAGAGGTTTCTTTGGCTATTGCTAAAGCTACCAATAAGGCTCGCAAAAAGTTGATCTCCGTTGCCTTGCGAGGAGACACGATTCCGTACAATGTTGAGGGGCGGCATGGCGCAAGCAGAGTAATTATTCGTGCTGCGTCTAAAGGTACAGGGGTTATCGCAGGTGGTTCAGTTCGTGCGGTAATGAATGCATTGGGGGTTAAAGACGTATTGGCAAAGTCTTTTGGCTCAAATCCGCAGAATGTTGTTAAAGCAGCTTTAAATGCTTTAGCGAAACTTCGCTCTGCTGAGCATATAGCAAGATTACGCGGCAAAACGGTGCAAGAACTTGTCAGAGAAGGATAATAACATGCTTAAACTTGAACATTTGACGCCGCTGGTAAAAACAAGAAAACGTATCGGTAGAGGAGGTAATCGCGGTGGTACCTCGGGTAAGGGTAATAAAGGTCAAAGAGCGCGTACAAGTGCTAACGTGGGCATAGGCTTTGAGGGTGGTCAAATGCCACTTATTCGCCGCTTACCAAAGCGGGGGTTTAATAACACTCGGTTTCAGCAAGAAACGAAGATTATTAATCTTAAACAACTCGATCAAGTTTTTACTGCCGGTACATGCATAACCAAGGAGGTACTGATCGAGAAAGGCTTGATTAAAGGCGCTCGCAAATTTTTATTAAAAATTCTGGGTAATGGCACATTATCAAAAAAGCTCATTATTCATGCGAATGCCTTTAGTGATAAAGCATTAGAAGCGATTAAAAGTGTTGGTGGTGAGGTACACATAATACAGGAAAGTTGAGCGAGCCTGTGGTTTTATTAAAAAATTTTATTAATATCTTTTTTGTTCCCGAATTAAGGAAAAAACTATTTTTTACTTTGGGAATTCTTATAGTGCATCGTTTAGGCATCCATATTCCTGTAGTGGGAGTTGATGTGGCGGCGTTGCGTAATTTGCTTGATCAAACAACTGGTCTTGGTGGTCTGTTAGGTTACTTGGATCTTTTTTCTGGCGGTGGATTGCAACAGTGTACCTTGTTTGCTTTGGGTATTATGCCGTATATTACGGCATCTATTATGATGCAGTTGCTTGGTATGACCATTCCGTATCTTGAGCAGCTTCTTAAAGAAGGTGAATATGGTAGAAAAATTGTAAACCAGTATACACGTTATTTGGCGTTGGTTGTCAGCATAGCGCAGAGTCTTGGCTTTGCGTTACTCCTTGAACGGCAAGGACTTGTATTAGAACCGGGCTGGTCGTTTAGACTCATGCTTATTTTGTTATTGACTGTTGGTTCTATGTTTGTCATGTGGCTTGGAGAGCAAATTTCATTGTTCGGTTTAGGTAATGGCAGTTCGATGATTATTGCCGCTGGTATTGTTGCTCATTTTCCTGAGTATACTATTCGGACGTGGTATCAAGTGCAGCAAGGATATATGGAGATTCCTGTTGCAATTCTTGTTTTAGCCCTTTTTGTAGTGATCACGGCCTGTATCGTTTTTCTTGAAAAGGGTGAGCGGAAAATCCCTGTTCAGTATTCGCGTAGAGTTGTGGGCCATCGTGTCTATGGTGGGCAGAGTAGTTATATTCCTTTTAAAATCAATACTGCAGGGGTGATGCCGGTAATTTTTGCTAATTCAGTTCTTAACATGCCGATGTTTTTTGCGGCGATGCTTGCCAGTAAGTTTGTTTTTTTTAAATGGCTTTCTGAGAGTTTAAGTAGAACTGGTGCTCTGTACAATATTCTTGAGTTTGTATTAATTATTTTCTTCTCATTTTTTTATACAGCTTTAGTATACAATCCTGAAGAATTGGCAGAAAATATTCGTAAAAGTGGTGGTTTTATTCCGGGTATTAGGCCGGGGCGAAAAACTGCTGACTTTTTTAATTATATTTTAACTCGTATTGGACTTATTGGGGCTTTGTATTTGGCGGTTTTGGCATTATTACCTAATATTATGGGCATGATCATTGCCATGCCATTTGTAATTGGTGGGACTTCATTGTTAATTGTTGTTGGCGTTGCCTTGGATACTGCCGCTCAAATTGAATCTTACTTAATTGAGCACCGTTATGAGGGTTTTTTGTCAACCGGTAGATTAGGCAGGGGCTTACGTTGATCATGCGTAAAAATATTTTTCTATTTATGGGCCCCCCTGGATCCGGTAAGGGTTCGTTATCTAAACTTTGCATAAAGACATTTGGGTGGCATCAATTTTCTACTGGTAATGCATGCAGACAGCACATTGCAGGACAAACATCAATTGGTCAACAGATAGATTTTGCTATAAAATCTGGTAAACTGATTTCAGATAGTTTAGTAACCGCTATGGTTGACGCTTGGCTTTCTGAAGTGATACATGATCGGGCTACAGGAATAATTCTTGATGGTTTTCCGCGCACCGTAGTTCAAGCTCAGTCATTTGAAGGTCTTTTAGCGGAAAAATTCAAAACGGTTGACCTTAGTATCGTTAAATTGAGGGTTCCTGATGAATACATTGTGGCACGATTAGCTGAACGTTATATGTGTCAAGATGAAAAATGTCAAGCGGTGTACTCTATGGTTGATGGCTCTGCCTTGCAACCTAAAAAGCCATTTTCATGTGATGAATGTGGGGCGGCGTTAATTCGTCGAAATGATGATACTAAAGAATCTGTTTTAGAACGGCTGAAAGCATATTATTTTCATGAAAAGGCGTTATTAAATTTTTATGAGGCTAAAAGTCAGTCGATTCAGGAACTTGATGGTAGGCATTCGCTTGCCGTTGTCTTTGAAGGTTTTAAGCGTTTGATTGGCGGACATTAGATACATGATTACGATAAAGAATAAAACGGCATTGGCAAAAATGGAGGAGGCGGGCCGTAGGCTTGGGCATATTTTTGCCTCAGTATCTTCAGTTCTATGTGCTGGTAGCACTACATTAGATGTTGATGCGTGGATAGAAGATAAATTACTGAAATATGATTTGGTATCAAAATCTAAAGGTTATAAAGGCTTGTATCATCATGTGAGTTGCATATCAGTCAATGACGTGGTTGTTCATGGAATTCCTTCAAAAGCCTTCATTTTACGAGATGGTGATCTGGTAAAAATAGATGTATGTGCTTCATGGAAAGGTTATTGCGCTGATATGGCGCGTGCATTCTTTGTTGGACAAGGAGAAGGAGCTTCCGAGGGCAAGCGTTTGGTTGAAGTCGCTTATAGTGCATTGGATAAAGGTATATCTAAGGCGCTTGCCGGTAATCACTTGTCGGATATTTCGGCAGCTATACAAGAGGAAGTTGAAGCGGCGTCGTTTGGTGTAGTAAGAGACTTTGCGGGTCATGGTATAGGCAAGCAGATGCATGAGGAGCCGGAGGTTCTTAATTTTGGCAAACCCGGTAGGGGCCCTATCTTAAGGCCTGGTATGGCGTTAGCTTTGGAACCAATGATAACTATGGGATCATATAAAATAAAAATTATGCCAGATGGATGGACAGCAAAAACAGCTGACGGAAGTCTCGCGGCACATGTTGAAGATACGATTGTGATAACTGAGGCGGAGCCAAAAGTTATAACGAGATATAATCTATAAGAGTAGGGGTTAAAAGAGCATTATGAAACATAAAGAAGAGGTAATCCGTGTTGATGGCATTGTAAAAGAAACGTTGCCAAACGCTATGTTTCGCATTGAAATAGAAGGTGGACATATAGTGTTAGGGCATGTTTCGGGCAAAATGCGTATGAATTACATACGGCTTTTACCTGGAGATAAGGTTGCTCTTGAACTTTCTCCATATGATTTGACTCGTGGAAGAATTACATTGCGGTATAAGAACTAAATATCAAAGCGCTTTACTAAGGATAAAGGCATATGAAAGTAAGGACATCGGTAAAAAAAATGTGCAACGATTGTCGCATTATCAGGCGCAAGCGTGTAGTGCGTGTAATGTGTAAAAAGACGCCAAAGCATAAACAGCGTCAAGGGTAGGTTACATAAGGAATTTATATGGCTACTAGAGTCGCTAGAATAGAAGGTGTTATTTTACCACAGAATAAAAGAGTAGAGTACGGACTTACCTATTTGTATGGTGTTGGCCTGCGAACATCGCAAGATGTTTTAGTGAAGGCTCATGTTGATTTTAATAAGCGCTGCAAAGATCTTACCGACGAAGAGTTGGCTGCAATTCAGAAAGAGTTGAGTCGGTATGTCGTAGAGGGAGAGCTTCGTAAGAGTATTGCGCTTGATATTAGGCGTCTGCAAGAAATTGGCTGTTATCGTGGCATACGGCATAAAAAAGGCTTGCCGGTTCGTGGACAGCGTACAAAAACCAATGCGCGCAGCAGAAAAGGTCCACGTAGAAAAGGTGGAGCCGTTGCCCTTAAGAAAAATAAACCAACTAAGAAATAGACACCTATTGTAATATTTTAGCCAAACGATAAAGGATAGCATGGCGTATAAGAAAAAATCAAAAAAAACTAAAAGACACGTAGATTCTGTAATAGCACACGTTAAATCAAGTTTTAATAATACGTTAGTAACCATTACAACACTTGATGGGGATGTATTACTTTCTGGCAGTGCCGGAGGTTTAGGGTTTAAAGGATCTCGCAAGGGAACGCCCTACGCTGCAGGGCAAATTGCTTCTAAGTTAGCCACTGAAATGCTAGGTATGAAGGTGAAAACTGTTGAAGTTAATTTACAGGGGCCAGGTTCAGGACGAGATTCGTTTGTTCGGGCAATGCAGTCATCAGGGTTAAACCTTTCTGTTTTGCGAGATGTAACGCCATTGCCACATAACGGCTGTCGTCCGCCTAAAAAGCGTCGAGTGTAAAGAAGTATAAGATATAGGTAAAATGAGTTATTATTTGTCAAAACAAGGGTGCCATGAAAAAAGCCGTAAGTACTACTGAGCAATCATCTAAACGGGATTACGCAGTTAAAAAAGAGGAAAGCAAGCGTACTCGTAAACTATCAGAGTATGGTAAACAGCTTCATGAAAAGCAAAAAGTTAAACAGATGTATGGGTTGCGTGAACGACAATTTAGTCGTTTTTTTAAGGTAGCGGTGCAAAAAAAGGGAGCAACTGGGGAATCTCTTTTAAGTTTGTTAGAGCGTCGACTAGATAATGTTGTATATCGTTTAAAGTTAGCAACAACTCGACGACAAGCTCGGCAGATAGTGGTTCATGGGCACATATTAGTTAATGGAAAGAAAGTTCATACTCCCTCATATTTAGTAGGTTTGGATGATATCGTTTCCTTAGCCGCAAACATCCTTGCGAAAACGGTTTTTGTAGAACATGTTATCGATAAACGCCTTAACACGGCTGCAAAAGTACCAGAGTGGTTGGAGCTCAATAAAGGGGAACGCAGAGGTAACGTGCTTCGTTATCCGGTGCGTACTGATATTCAGACCCCAATTGAAGAACACCTGATTGTAGAGTTGTATTCTAAATAATGCCTATAGGTACCCCTACACGTACTTAATTAATTATGGTGGTTAACAAGCTCAGGAGATTCGATGACTAAAAAGGAATATAGACCTTTAACTATTCCTCGGTTGAGTTGGCACAAAGAATCGCTAACGGAAACCTATGGTGAACTTATTGCACAACCATTAGAGCCAGGATTTGGTATTACCCTTGGCAATGCATTGCGACGTGTATTGTTGGGAGCTATTGAAGGTTCTGCGGTAACTTCGGTTATTATCAAAGGGATTAATAATGAATTTTCTTCTATTCCCGGAGTTGTTGAAGATGCGATGCAACTTATTCTTAATATTAAAGAAATAGTTATTCGCAATAAGGAAGGCAAGCCAGGGAAAATGCATCTGACCGTCGCAGGTGAGGGAGTTGCTCGTGTAGCAGATATTACTGCTGATGCCCATTTAGAACTTGTTAATGTAAGTCATGTTCTGGCGCACGTTGCCAAGGGCAGCAAGCTTGATATTGAGTTTTTTGTGGAATCGGGAAGAGGCTACCAACCAGCACAATGGCCGGTAGGAAAAGCATTGCAAGAAGATAATCGTATATATCTTGATGTGATGTTTTCTTCTATTAAAAAAGTTATGTTTGATATCGAAAAGACTCGTGTTGGTAAAGAAATCGATTATGATAAGCTCATGCTTAAGGTTTATACGAATGGCTCAGAAAGCCCGGTAGACGTTATGCATTATGCAGTTTCGGTGCTGCGAACGCAACTTGAACATTTTCTGGTTAATGCTGAAATTCCCTTCAATCAGATTTCTACACTTCCATCAGAAACAAGTTTTAATGAGCCCATTGAGCTTGACCAATTAGGATTAAAAGGCATTACCGTAGATCTTTTGTTAAAGCCCATTGATGAGCTTGAACTTTCGGTACGAGCGCACAATTGTTTGATCAATGCAGACATAAAGCGAATTATTGATTTGGTAAATCTTTCCGAAGACGAGGCGCTTAAAATAAAAAACTTTGGTCGCAAGTCGTTAAACGAGGTCAAAGAAAGTATGAAAGCATTTGGGTTAACATTTGGTATGAATGTCAGAGAATCTGATTTAAAAAAAATTCTTAAAGATAAAGAATAGAAAAGGTCCTGAATCATGATACATCAAAACGGCAGGAAAAAATTAAATATGAAACCTGCTCATCGACGAGCGGTGTTACGTAATCAAGTTATTCACCTCATTACGTATGGTCATTTAGTGACGACAAAAGCTCGAGCAAAAGAAACGCAGCGTTTTGCTGAACGATTAGTAACTATGGCACGAGAAGGTAATCATTTTAATGCCATTCGTGGTGTTAAGGCCTTGCTGCCCTATAAGCAAGAGGCAATTAATGCGTTATTCAAGGATGTTGCCCCTCGTTATGTTAATCGTCAGGGCGGCTACACGCGTATAATTCCCCTTGGGCGTCGCGTGAGTGATACCTCCATCATGGCGCGTTTGGAATGGGTTTAAATTTAGCGAGATACGCCATTGGTAAATAATACGGTTATCAAGATACAAGAAATTTTGGCCACACTACAGCCAGCCATTGTTGCTCATAATGGGATTATCGAATTTGTAAAATTAGAGCAAGATATCGTCTATGTTAAATTAAAGGGTGCCTGTGTTGGGTGCCCTTCATCATTTTATACCCTTACCTTTGGCATTGAGCAGGCATTGCGGGAACAACTTCCTCACATTCAAGGCGTTATGCCTGTTCTTGATTAATTTTGGTTGAGGATTCTAACCCAAGTTGGTCTCTTTTTTGTTGTTTTTTTTATATCATATTTGTAAACAATAATACTAAACAAGGAATGTGTTTATGAGTCTTAAAAAGTTGTATCTATCAACACTATTGCTCAGCTGGTGCTTTATAATCTCGGCAATGGATATAAAAAAAACGGACACAAAAAAAACAGAAAAGAAAGAAATTATCAAACTAAGTTCATTACTACGATTAGACTTTAAAAATGATAATAAAAATACTAAAATACCCAAAAGTCCAGACGATGAAGCTTTTATTTTAAAACACGAATTTCTAGTTAAGTTACAGGGGCCAGGCGCGGGGCGAGATTCATTTGAGCGAACAATGCGGTCATCAGGGTTAAATCCTTTGTCTAAAAAGCATCGTGTGTAATAGAAGTATAAGATAATTGATGGTTTTACCCAAGCTTGCGCTTGGGACTCTGCCCTGGTTCGATGCGATTTGCTATGCAAATCTACCATTTTTATTGTTTTTTTGTACACTTCTTTCATATAATATGAGTAGGCAAGCAATACTAAGTAAGGAGTGTGTATGAGCTTTCAAAAATTATATCTAGGAGCACTATTGCTCAGTTGGTGCTTTATAAGTACGGCAATGGATAAACTAAAAGAAACAAATAATCAGAAAAAGAATAACTCGACTTCCACCAGTCCTTTTATAAAATTTATTTTTAAAAAAAATAATAATAATAATGAAATTAAAGAAGCTAAAAGCCCAGATGATAGTGACGCCCTTTATATTTTCAACAAACGCTTAGAATTAGAAAAAGAAAAAACAAAGCAGAAACCCTTTCAATCTCCACAAGAAGAACTTGAAGAAAAAATATAGATAGAGTGTCATCAAGAAAAATTATTGATTTTCTCATCACAAAATGGTTCAGTATTTCTACTTTTTTGGTCTATTTTTAAACAAAAAAAATGTAAAAAGGTAAGGTAATGAACTATTTCCCCTCTGATAAGTATAATTTGGCATGGTTTAAATTAGCAGAATGTGTTGCTCGCGGTGAAAAAGAACGCGCATTAGGCGTATACCGTTTGCTATCGCATTCCATTGCAGATCAAGCCTATGCATTGCAACTGGAAGGTGATCTCTTATTGGCATTTAAAGATGAGCTAGCCTATGATAAATATCGCGCTGCTATTGCATGGTACCATAAAGCAAATCGCTTACAAGAAGCAACGGCCATTGGTGAGCACATGGCACTGTTATGTCCCCACGATAGTGAAGTTGTTGAACTACTGCTGAACCTGTATCAAAACTTAGAATCTCTCGAAAAAGTTGTTCATTATGGTGGTGTGCTCGTTGATATCTTCGTCACTAATCAACAGTTCGACAACATTGAATCAACCATACAGAGGTATGCGGCACCACTTACACCAACCAATAAAACGAGGCTGTATAAAGAAGTTGTGCGTAGATATGTGCGTAACAAACGTGGGCCAAAAGATGTGGGTGTAGCATTACTGCATACGTTATTGCTGTTTCTCATCGATGCTCATAATGAACCTGAATTGCATCTTTTTCTTGATGAGCTTGAAACGCTTCATCCGGGCTATTATCAGGAAGCTTGTGCCTTTATACAGTAATTTCGATACCGATACCAAGTGATTCGATAAACGAGAGTGTCTGGGCATCAAACAGTATTTTACTTTTAGCCGCAAGAACAAGCTCTTTACCCTGTTCTTTATACACAAAAGAGAGCGTAGTTTTACCCCCTTTTCCCAAGGTATCTTTTAAGGATTGAATGGTTGATGCATCAATGGAGAGAGGCAACATAAGAGAGATTGTTTGAGCGGGAACATGCTCAAATAGAAGCTCTATGGGTATAAATTCGTCTGCTTTAATTTTGCATTTTTGGGTAGATAGTATATCAATAGATCCTTTTACCACAAAGACCTGATGATCGCCCGTAAGCCAGGAGGATGTTTTTTGATATATGCGCGGAAAGAGAACGATCTCTGCGGTGCCAGACGCATCTTCGATCTGTACAAATGCCATTTTATCCCCCTTCTTTGTGGTAATGACTCGATGTTGTTTTATAAGACCTATGCAGGTCACTGCCTTAGGATTACTATTCCCCAACGCCTCGTGCAGTGCATCGGCAAATGATAAATGTGCATAGCGATCAAGATATTTTTGGTAGGTCTGTAGCGGGTGCGCACTTAAATAAAAGCCTATTACCTCTTTCTCTTTTTCTAATTTTTCTTTGTCAGAAAATTCTGCCAAAGGAGAGAATGAATAGAGTTCTTGGGATTCAGTAGACGTCACAGGAGAAGATCCAAATAAATCCATTTGTCCCGTAAGTTCAGCCTTTTTACGTTCAATGGCAGTCTCAATAATGCGGCCAAGTTCCTGAACCTTTTGTGCCCGATTTCCAGGTAAACTGTCAAGCGCTCCCGCATAAGCCAGGTGCTCCAACACGCGCTTATTAGAAGTCCGTAAATCAATTCGCTTGCATACGGCAAGCAGATCTTTAAAAGGACCTTTCGCAGTTCGTTGAGCAATAATATCGGTAAGAGACGTCTGACCAACATTTTTAATGCCTTGAAGACCAAATAGAATGGCATCGTTAACGACCGTAAATTCTATTTCAGACGTGTTGATGTCGGGAGGCAAGAGCTTGATGCCCATGTCTCGCGCTTCTTGCAAATAAAATGCCA
>Ga0206860_10087_pt2 | contig 17379 bp, 7 predicted proteins | sample Alteio_BWOrgCont_44_FD_152624 | JGI IMG/M metagenome (GOLD analysis project Ga0206860, IMG submission 152624) | Enriched cells from forest soil in Barre Woods Harvard Forest LTER site, Petersham, Massachusetts, United States -... | ecosystem: Environmental > Terrestrial > Soil > Temperate forest >...
TTTGTCGAGGCTGAAGGTAAGAAAAGAAATGAGCGCCATGATCGCTGTCACCCCGAGGTCGAAGGATGACACGCGCTCGCCTTTTTCCGAAGGAACGGCGCCGGAAAGCAACAGATAGCCCACATAGACCAGCACGCCCGCGGCGGCCTGCGCGGGCACCCAGGTCAGAGCGGGCGCGAAGCAGAACCCCGCCAGAACGCCCAGCAGCATCAGCGCGCTGCAGGTGACGGCCGTGAGCCCCGTCCTCCCGCCCGCCCTGATGCCCACCGCGCTTTCAACGAACACGATCAGGCTCGACGTGCCGCACAGCGCGCCGCCGATGGTGCCGAAGCCGTCAATCCACAGGCCCTGCTTCATGTTGTGGACGTTTCCGTCCTTGTCCTGAATGGTGGTATTGCTGGTCATGCCGATGAACTCGCCGATACCCTCGAAAAAATCCAGCACGAAAAATACGATGACGGGCAGCCAGAACCGGCTGTGGAGAAAGACCGAGAAGTCGAGCTGGCCGAAGGAGGCAAACATGCTGCCGCTGCTTTCGGACGGCGCGCCGGAGGGCGGCAGCAGCCGGTGATAGAGCAGCGACGAGAGAAGGATGGCGACCATCATGGCCGCCGGGAAATGCAGGCGCTTTAAGCCCAGCAGCACGGATGCCGCAAGCCCGAGCAGCATGACGATGGCCAGCGGGCCGGTGAAATGGGCGGCGTTAAGCGCGGAAACGTCAATCCAGCCGGAGGGCGTGAACGCAATGACATGGGAAATAAACAGCCCGATGGTGGCGACAAACACGCCGATGGTCGCCGTTATCGCCCGCTTCAGCCCTGCGGGAATCGAATCGATGATGGCCTGCCGCAGCGGCAGCGCCGTGAGAATAACGCAGAGCACGCCCGAGACAAAAACGGTGGCCAGGCCCTGCTGCCAGCTCAACTGCATTTTTTTGCAGACGACGAACACGAGATAGCTGTTCATGGTCAGCCCCGGCGCCACCGCAAAGGGAAGGTTCGCCCACAGGCCCATGGCGAGCGTGGCAAGAGACGCTGTGACGGCGGTGGCGAGCAGCGCCGATTTAGGGTCTATCCCCGCCTGCGCCAATATGGATGGATTGACAATGAAGATGTAGGCGAGGCTGAGATAGGTCGAAGCGCCCGCGAGGAATTCCGTCGTGAAGCTGGTGCCGAATTTCTCCAGCTCAAAATAACGTGCGGCGCGGTCCTTAAGGCTCATGTGGGGCAAACCCTTCTACAGCGAAGGTTGCCGGGGTTCTGCGCCCCTTGACTCCGCAACGCGCCCCTGCCAGCCGACGGCTTGAGGAGTTTTCGGTGCGATTTGCTCCAGCTTCTTATACATCATCTGGCTCAGCTGCTCCCCGCTCATAGCGATGTTGGGCTGGGAGGCAAGGAAACCGGCGATCTGCTCCAGCAGCGCGTCCTGCACTTTCTGCGGCTGGGCGGCAATCACGCGCGCAGAGGTTTCAGCCAGCGTGTTCAGGGTTTTGCGGTCCATTTTGCTGCCGCCGCCATGCGATTTGGAGGAAAGCGCCAGCATGGTATTACCGAAAGTGAACCCGGCGACAGCCAGCAGCTTGTACACGTAACTCTTCTTCGCGGGATTCGCGGCGCGCTCTTCCAGCGCGTTCATCGTCAGCAGCACCTGATTCACGTTGAACAGCGTGCCGGTGAGGCGCAGCGGTTTTTCCTCTATCCAGCTGACCGCCTTCTGAAATATTCCCTGAGGCGGATGTTCCGGGTCGGGTTTCTTTTCCTGAAGCAGAAGGCCTGCCAATGCACCCGCAATAAGAAAACACCCGGAGCCGAACAGTGCGCGTTTGTCACGCGGCACCAGGCCAAAAAGCGCGCGCTTCTCACCGGGAATACCTTTTTTGGGCTGCATGGCGGCGCGGGCGAACTGTACGCCGACCAGCGAGTAAAGGACATTCATCACCTGCGAGGGGTTGCCGTAAAGGAAGGACTCGATATGATCGAGTATGCCGTTTTCCCTGCTGAGTTCCTTCGTGCCGGGGTCTTTGGGGATCTCGATGTTTTCCTTGCGCAGATAGTCCCCGAGACGGTGATAGATCTGCTCCAGCTGCTTCTCGGCTTTTGGGTTGCCGTAACGCGTACCCACCGCGCCTGCCGTAAGACCGAATGCCCCGGCGGCACCTATCTTGTGCTCGCCAGTCGAAAAGCCATAGGCAAGCAGCGCGCAATCGGCAAGAAAGCATCCGATACCGGCAGCCTTCAGGCTTTTCTCCCGCAGGTGATGCAGATGGCGCTTAGCGCCATGCTCAGGCGCTTCGACTTTCCCTTCACTTTCGGGTTTTATGTCCGGCGGATTGGTCATGCGCAGCCATATTGGATTAAGTTATTCCAAAGATTACCTTAAAAGAGGGAAAAGTCATCAAAAGATTAATATGCCGGGCTAATGGGAACGCAGCAGTCCTACCCCGCCATGGACGAGTTCAGCGCCGCCATGGAAAGACACGCCCGAGCCTCTTCGCCCGGGCGTGCCTGAATCCTCTTTTACACCGCGGCGGTTGCAGGCCTTGCAAAGTCATTGGAGGGGCGCTTGCTGAAATGCGGACGCCGCTGGTGCCGGCCGCCCTTGAAGCCACCCGGCCCGCGCGGAGCCTGCGAAACGGGCGCGTTCGGGTTCATCAGCCGCTCGATTTCACGCCATTTTCCGGCATCTTCCGGCGCAATGAGGCTGAGCGCGTTGCCCTGCGCCCCGGCGCGGGCGGTCCTGCCGATGCGGTGGATATAATCCTCTGCGGCCTGCGGCAGGTCGAAGTTGATTACATGCGCGATGTGCGGAATGTCGAGCCCGCGCGCGGCGATGTCGGTCGCCACCATGATGCGGTGCTTCTGGTTGCGGAAGTCGGCGATGACGCGGTCGCGCTTGTTCTGCTTGAGGTTGCCGTGAATCGCCTCGGCGCTGAAACGCTCCTTGCCCAGGCGCACCGCGAGCCGGTCCGCGCCGCGCTTCGTCTTGACAAAGACGATGACGGAGCCTTCCCTGCTGCCCAGTTCCTTAAGCAGCAGATCGTATTTGTTGGCGCCGTGCGTGTGAAGCACGTCATGCTTGATGTTGGTGGCAGGCGCGCTTTCCTCGCCAATCTGGATGCGCACGGGTTCGCTGAGGTACTTCTGCGAAAGCTTGAGGATATTGTGGGGAAAGGTCGCCGAGAACATCAGCGTCTGGCGCTCGCGCGGCAGGAATTTCGCTATCCGGTCAAGCTGGTGCGAGAATCCCATGTCGAGCATGCGGTCGGTTTCGTCCAGCACCAGGAAGGAGGCGTCGTTCAGCACCAGCGAGCCGCGCTCCAGATGGTCGTTGATGCGCCCGGGCGTGCCCACGATGAGGCGCGCGCGATTGCGCAGCTGGGCATATTGCTTGCCCATGGACTCGCCGCCGATGAGCAGCGCCGATTTGATGCCGGTGCCCTCAAGCATCTTGCGCAGCACCACCGTCACCTGCGCCGCGAGTTCGCGCGTAGGGGTAAGAATGAGCGCGGATCCGTGCGGATTGCCCATCAGCCTGACCACAAGTGGAATGCCGTAGGCGGCCGTCTTGCCGGTGCCGGTCTGGGCGGAGCCCAGCACGTCCTTGCCCTCCAGCGCGGGCGGCAACGCCTGCTCCTGAATGGGGGTGGGGGTCGTATAGCCCATGCGCGCAAGCGTTGCGCTTAGCGCCACGGGCAGGCCGAAGCCTGAGAAATCAGTCATACATTTACCTGTAGTATAGGGTTGGCGCCATGCCATTGCGCGGCGCGTAAGAATGGGAACCGCGCGGCAAACAGGCCGCGCGCGCCCTTAAATCGATCCGTGTTCTTAAGGCTTAAGCCGCGGCCGAGTCGATAAGCTTGAGATTGGCCGCCGAGGTCTTGCCCTTGTTGGTGGCAAGCTCGTAGCTCACGCGCTGGCCTTCGTTCAGCGTATGCAGCCCGGCGCGCTCAAGCGCGCTGACATGCACGAAGACATCGCTCGACTTGTCGTCGGGCTGGATGAAGCCGAAGCCTTTATTGGGATTGAACCATTTTACAGTGCCGTTTGCCATGAAGTAAATTCCTTATCTTGGCGTTTGATGCCGCCGCCGGACAATCCGGCAACGTGCGGGCAGGCAGTGCAGACGCACGACCCGCCACTCTGTAATCAACGCCAGGAAATAAGAAAAACGCGGGGACTTCCTTACATCGTGCCTTTAAGGCATCGCCGCGAGTTTTTTTAGAAATTGCAGCGGCTGTCATCAATCGAGAGTAACGAGGGGCTTATATAGCAAAGCGCCCGGCAAAGCCAGCATATTCGGTGATTCAGCGGATTCAGGGCTATCCGGCCAGAAATTATGGCTTAAAGGCCGGAAAGCGGCGCAGCTGCATCCAGCGAAAACCCGCCAGAGCGGCAAGGGCCGTGATAAAAAGCGGCAGCGTCCCCGGAAGCGGCGCATTGGACACTTCGACAATTTCTCCGGAGGAGATCAGGCGGGTATTGCCGGACTCGCCCTCCGAACCGGATAAAACAATAGTGGTCTGTCCCCCTGTAAGCAAACCGGCAAAGATCAAGTCCAGATTATTGGAGTCACTGGTCGTATGAAAATTGACGCTCAAAGCGTTGCCATTGGAAGCGGTGTTGCCATCCGTATAGGTGAAGCCGTTCAGGGTAAAAAAGTTATCGACCTCAGGCAATGTGGTAGCCGTGGTGGTAATCGACCAGGTAACGAAGCTGTCGGTGGCGGTGTTGAAGGTGAAATCGCCCGAAGCGGTGCCGCCATCATCGAAAGCCACGCCGCTTAAGTCCCAGGTGGTGATTGACGCCTGCCCTGCCCCGGCGACCGTGACGCCAAGAGAGACGATTGCGGACGCGAGCATGTGACGGATATTCATGGGACACTCCTTTATCAATGTGACTATCAATTAAGGTACATTAAATAAGGCCCCGGGGAGAAGTCGCAAGTAAAAAATGCATGTGTTTTAATTTTCCTCAATAACCTGCCCACAAACAAAGACCGCCTGAAGCCGTTGGGCTGTCAGGCGGTCTTTAATCAAAATCGCCGGTTACCTGGAAATGGCATTACTTCATGTTCCAGCATCCGCTCACCGGAGTTTCTCCATTGAGCTTTCCGGTGAAGTAGCCGTTGCTCGTCTGGGCAATCGCGGACTCGCCGGGCTTGGGGGTCAGCGAATTCACCGTTATCGTACCCTCTGTAACCGCACCGCCAATCGCCGCCTGCGTTGCCGGATCAATGGAGGAGAGGCTCACAATCGCATCCGTACCTTCCGTATTGCCTATCGGTAAAGTCACGGGAACAGATCCCCCCGGAGGCAGTGTAACGTTGATGGTGGTGGGATAGCCCTGGCTGCTCGTGCCGGTGACATGCAATGAATCCGCCGTCGGTAAGCTGGCAGAGACGCTTGAACCCTGGCTCGTGAGGTTGTTGACTGTTACCTCGTTGGGGTCCGTGGGTGCGCAGGTGGGAGTTGTGCCGCCCGTGCTGGTCGTCATTGTCGTGGTCCCCGCTTCCATCGCGGGGACGGTGACAGAATTCACCTTGGAACTTGCATCGAAAGCGTTCGTGGGCGGCATCCCGCCCTCCGAGTCAGGCGTGGGCAGGATAGTAACCTGTTTATCCACCGGCTCCTGAGAAGGCGATGCACCGCAGGCTGCCGTTCCGGCGGCCAGCGCCAGAGGGGCTACTCTGCGCGCGACACCTTCCGCGCCTTTTTGTACTCTTTCCGCAAAACTTCTGTTTGATTGAGCCACAACGACCTCCTTAACCAAATGTTAATGTTTATTGCCAGCTACGGCAGAGAATGGAAGCAATATACCCTACGGACATTTTTTCAACCCGTATATTATGAAGGTTTTATTACAGTACTGTCTTGCCCTGCACGGCTATAGCCTTAAGGCTATAATTTTATAGTCGGAATTTTTATCGTCGCACTATCAAACGTCCGTTTGATATTTAGTGGCCCGTTTTATAGAGTGCGGTGCACCAAATGTCAATACCGACTTGGGGATATCTCAATAAGCGACTGATTAGCCTGAAAACAAACAAGTTTGTATTTCAAAATCCGCCGGTGACGCCTTGTCTTCCGCCCTTGGCCTGTTGATAACGTGCGTGGATAAAACCGGCAACATGCTGGATTGCAATGGACATGAGAAAAGATGCGACTCTCATCGCAAAATTATAGCGAAATCTCTCGCATGCGGGACGCTGCGATTCTCTCCGCAAAATTATCGCCGGACGGTTGCACCGAAGCCGCCCGGTTTTTGGGGCCGGGTGACGCCGCAGATGCGTCAGTAACGAGGGCCTGGTCCGCAACCGCAAGCCGCACCTGTTCCCCTCCCGCCTTGTTTTCGGCTATATTGACTTTTCTTTGAAGTTTGCCGGCGCCCAGCTGCCACTCGGTCACAACCTTCTTGCTCTCCAGCCAGTTGGAGACAGCCATGCAGGCACCGCCAAACGCCATCATCCCCAAGGCAATGCGATTGTATTTCTTATTGCTCGTCATCTCCTTAAGAAGCGGCTTGCCTTGTTCGGCCGCCATCAGGATTTTCGACGACAGCACGCCCAGCACGCCGATATTGGTCGCACCGGCGATAGCAAACAGCCATGACGACATAGCCGAATACAGTGAGTGATCCCGAAGGAACTGCTTCTCGGACATGCACTGCTTCTCGCACGGCTCCGCTGGTTCCGTAGCGGCGGAAAGCGCCTGCAGCTTGCGTTCCCTGAGGGCGGCCGCATGCGGGTTGCAGAGCGCCATCTCCTCCCCGCGGCAGGAGGGGGTAATCCTATTTAATGCGGGCATAGCCATACACCTTTTGACGCGTTACGCGCCCAAACCATGGAAAATCTCCCGTTTCCAAACACCGTCGGCGCACAGATGGCAGGTCTCCTGACTTGACGGGTCACACCTCAGGCCGTCTTCCCGGATAAATATCCAGTGACAGTGTATAGCGCCTTTGGCATCCGCCTTACAGTTGCGGGAACAGTTGCAGATTCAAACTGCATTCCCTATTAATCTTCCGAAGAAGAACCATCGGATAAAGGACTAAAGAATCCCGTGCGAGCTGTCAATTGCCAAGAGGAAGACCCGCCTCCTCACACCCCACCGCAACAATTCTCGTCCACTTCTCCACTTCACCATCGGCGCAAGATCGGATTATGGTTATTACTTAAATATTAATCAAAATTAGAACAACTACAAATCCACTTATGTTCGTGCAGCCGAAAAGTCATTTGTTAATAAACAATTCTTAATAATATTATTTTGGTGCTGAATATATAAATATTCAATTTTTAAGAAGATAATGTGTATTTTAGATTTAAATGAAATAAATTTCTATAATTCAATATATTAATTGTATAAAGTAAATATATAGATTAAATATCATATATAATACATTGATTGATATAGATATATGTATTATCAATATTTCTAATTTTCACACCAATAAGCCTGCGCAAAGACCAATTATATTATATAATTTATATTCAATATGTTATATTTAATTATTAATCTATAATATTAGTATATATTATTAATATACTGTATATTATGATAATATATAATTTGTTTTAAATCATATCACTCTGCGCACATTGCACTTGAGAATACTCTCTGCATTACCACGCATGTTGGACGGAACAGTCAGCATATTATTCCCCGATAGAACGAAATTCTTACCCGTCAAAATGGCGCAGATTATCCCACCCAGCGATGGCTGCCGACTCACAAAAATTGCAGAAAAATCTTCTGCTTAAATTGATTAAAAAGTCATTAATATCCGCCATATTTTGAGTAATGTTCTATTAACATTTTCGGCGTATAATGAGTGCTTGGGGGGACTTGTCGAAATAACCTTCTAAGTCATTCGCAAGTATGAGAAAAATGGCGGCACTACAAAAATATCTACCCGCGCTTGCCTTCGCACTGGCATTGCTGTTTTCGCCGGGGATGGCGCTTGCCCTTCCGACGAACGGGGCTGTGGCTGCTGGTTACGCGACGATAACGACAGGCCATGCGCAAACCACGATTGACCAGACATCGTCGCGCGTTGTGCTGAACTGGAACAGTTTCAATGTCGGCAGCGGCGAAACCGTAAAGTTCGTCCAGCCCTCCTCCTCTGCGATTGCACTGAACCGCGTCAACGACGCAAGCCCGTCCACCATAGACGGACTGATTTCCGCCAACGGAAATGTCTGGATTATCAATCCCAACGGCATGCTGTTCGGCAAGAACGCCCAGGTCAATGTCGGGGGGTTGCTTGCCACCACGAGCAGTATCACCAACAGCAACTTCATGGCCGGAAATTACCAGTTCACCCCCGGCGGTAATCCGAACGCCACCGTCAGCAATGCCGGTTCCATCACCGTGGCGCAAAGCGGACTTGCGGCGCTCGTTGCTCCCAACGTAGCTAACAGCGGGACAATACAGGCGAATTTCGGCAAAGTGCAGTTAGCTTCGGGCGACTCCTACACGGTGGATTTCTACGGCGACGGGCTCATCAACCTCCAGGCAAGCCCCGCCATCACGTCGCAGCTCGTGTCCAACAGCGGAACCATTACCGCCAATGGCGGCACGGTGACGCTCACCGCCGCCGCCGCGGGCAACGTGGTGGACAGCCTCATCAACATGGACGGCCTGATCGAGGCCCGGAGCGTGGACGGCAAGACGGGCAGCATCACGGTCTACGGCGAAGGCAGCAACGCGGTACAAGGCAATGTTTCTTCTGAAAAAGGTCTCAAGAGCGGCGACAGCACGGTGGATATTTCGGGCACGCTCGATGCCTCGGGCTATACCTCTGGTGAAAAAGGCGGCAATATCAGTGTACTGGGCGACAATGTTAACCTGTTTTCCGGCACCCGCATCGATGCCTCGGGCGATATCGGGGGCGGGACCATCCAGATCGGCGGTGATTTCCATGGGGCAGGCACCACCCCGACATCGCTTAATACTTACTTTGATTCAAATGCTTATATATTCGCTAACGCCATCACCTCCGGCAATGGCGGCACTGTCGCCGTCTGGTCGGACGGCACGAGCGACTTTGCGGGCACCATCTTCGCCCGCGGCGGCGCTGCCTCCGGCAACGGCGGATTCGTCGAAACCTCTGGGCATAACAACCTGGAAGTAACAGGAAATGTCAATGCTGGCGCCCCCAATGGCAACGCAGGAACCTGGCTGCTGGATCCGGTAAACAACATCACCATAAGCACCGGTAGCTGCACCGGAACGAACTGCGAAAGCGCCGGCAGCATCGATACGGCGCTCAATGGCGGGACCAATGTCACCATCACCACTGCCGCAAGCGGTTATACGGGCGGCAGCATCACGCTCAACAATGCCATCAGCACCACCACGGCCGCCAACACCGTGACGCTCGACTTCGAGGCCGGCACCGACATCATCCTGGACGCCGGAATCACCAATACCGGCAGCACCAATAAGCTCAATGTAACACTCGATGCCGATAATAACGGCACCGGCGGCGCCATCGTGCTCAGCAGCGCCAATATCACCACCGTGGGCGGCGCCATCATCATGGGTGGCCAGGGAAGCCCCTCCACCCTCGCCGCCGTCGGCGATTCCAGCAATCCCGTTGGTATATCAATAACAAACAGCACATTATCCACCACAAGCGGCAACATCACCATGAACGGCCAGGGCTATGCCGGAACCGGGAGCGATTACGGCATCCAGCTCGTCCATTCCACCGTCACCGCCAGCACCGGCACCCTCACCATTACCGGCAAAGGCGGCCAGGGCACCGGCAATAACAATGACGGCGTTAACATTACCGGGGATGCCACCGCCGCTTCGGCCTTTCAAAGCACGGGCAGCGCCCCCATTGCCATCACGGGAATCATGGGTACAGGCACAAGCTATGGTTTATCCACCGCGAGCACCAGCGCAACCGACGATGCCGTGGTCGGCAATACAACCAGCGGTGCCGATACCGGAAACATAACCCTGGTAGCCGATAGCATGAACCTTGCCGGAACCAATACCGTCATCGAAACCAGCGGCGTACTGACCGTCCACCCCTATACCAGCGGCGTGGCCATGAATATCGGCAGCAATACCGGCGGGTTACAGCTCACCAGCACCTATCTGGGCTATATGACCCTGAGCAAGCCCTCCTCTATAGTGTTCGGTGACAGCACCTATACCGGTGCGATGAACATCAACTATACCACCACCTTCTCCAAGCCGACCTCGTTCATCACCAGCAGCGGCAACGCCATCACCATTGCCGGTACGCTGACCTCCAGCGAAAACACCACAGGCGCTAATGCCTTCACCTTCAACTCCGGCGCCGGGATCACGCTTAACAGCAGCGTAAACATCTCTACTGCCAATAAAAAAGGCAGCATCATTCTTGATGCCAACGGCACGCTTACAACCAGCGGCACCAACGTCATCGGCGGCGCTTCCGCCAGCGGGGCCGTCACCATCGAGGCCAATGCGCTCTCCCTCAGCTCCACAAGCGCAACCAATACCATTGAAACCACCGGCGCGCTGACCATTTACCCCTATACCAGCGGCACGGCGATGAATATCGGCAGCAATACCGGCGGGTTACAGGTCAGCGACACCTATATAGGCTATATGAATCCCGGCAGCGTCAGTTCCATCACCTTCGGCGACACGACCAATACCGCCGCCATGAATATAAATAGTACAACAACTTACAGCAAACCGCTAATCTTTGACACAAGCAGCGGAAACGGCGTCACAGTCGCGGGGACGCTGACATCGAGCAAGGCCATCACCATCAACTCCGGCGCCGGCATCACACTCAACAGCAGCGTTAATATAGCCGATACCAGCAGCGGCAATATTATACTGAATACAGCCGGGACCTTCACCACCAGCGGCACCAACGAGATAGGCGGAAGCAGTGCCACCGGCAACGTTACCATCACCGCCGACACGCTTTCGCTCTCCTCCACCGGCGCAACCAATACGATTAAGACTACCGGCACGATCACGCTACAGCCATACACAACCTCCAATAGCATTGGCGTCGCGGGCGGCAATGGCTCGGATACGGAGCAGATCACCGCCACCGAACTGGGTTACATGAACCTCGGCACTGCCGCGGGCCTGGTCATCGGCAGCACTTCCGACACCGGCAATATCGATGTCGGAGCGGCATATAATAGCGGCACATGGCCAGGCGCACTTACCCTTAAGACCGGCGGCGCTGGCAATATCACCGTCACCAACGCAGCGGGAGGCCTCAGTTTCACCTACTACTTAAGCGCCATCACCAATAGCGGAAGCGTCACGGTAAAAGCCGCTACCGATATCAATGTGCAAGACGGCGGCGGCACCATCACCACCCAGGGAGGCAACGTTACCTTCAATTCCGACAGCGCCGATACCAACCAGAGCGGTTCGGGATCTATAAATTTTTACGGTGGCGAGACTATCAACACCAACGGCGGAAATATTATTTTCGGGGGCGGCACCAGCCCCTCCACCATGCCCGCGATCGGCGACACGTCTTTTATCACCGGCGCCAATATAGAGAATGGCGCATTTAATGCGGGCGGAGGCTCAATCAGCATCCTGGGCTACACCAATCAGACTTATTGCCAAGGCTTGCAGCTTCTTACCACTACTCTTACCACCACCGGCAGCGGTACCATTACCATTACAGGCATCAACGGAAGCGGATCCCCAAGCACAGGTGTTGCTCTTGCTGGAAATTACGGGACAACCTCGATCAGTACGCAGGCTGGCGCCATCACCATCACCGGCACCAATGGCGCAGGCGCAGGTGGCAATCCGGATATCGCCTTAACCACTGCCGGCGGTGGCAGCGACTCCGTAGTTATCAGCTCCACGAGCGGTCCCATCCGGCTCAATGCCACCGATGCGGGCGGCATTCAAACCGCTCCCAGCAACAGTAGCGACAGCATTACCATCGGCGGGGGCAGCACCACGGGAACCATCACGATTGCAGACAATACCGCTATAGGCCTGAACGTCAATGGCTCTGCGGGCACCACCTCCATCCAGACCACCGGCGCGCTGGTGATTATGCCCTATAGCAGCGGAGCGACGGTGGGCGTCGGCAACAGCGCCACCTGCGGCGGCTCCTGCACGCTTGACGTCACTGATACCTATATAAGCTCCCTGATAAGCATAAGCACTATCGGCAACCTCACCATAGGTGACAGCACCAACACCGCCGCGATGGACATCAATTCCGGCACTACCTTCACCAAGCCCGTGAGCTTCGTCACGAAAAGCGGCTCGCCCATCGACGTCAACGGCACCCTCACCTCGACCCTGAACAGCGGCATCGCCTTCACCCTCAACTCCGGCGGCAATATCGTGCTGGCCAGCGGCGTCAATATCTCCACCGCCAGCCACAGCGGCGGCATCGTCCTCGAAGACGCCGGGACCTTCACCACCAACGGCAATAACGAGATCGGCGGCAGCAGCTCCAGCAGCCCCGTAACCATCGCCACCGACGCCTGGTCGCTGAGTTCCACCAGCGCCAGCAACACGATTAAGACCACCGGCGTGATCACGCTGCTCCCATATACAACCTCCAATTCCATCGGCGTCGTGGGCGGCAACAATGCGGACCCCGACCAGATAACCGCCACAGAGCTTGGCTATATGAACCTCGGCACCGCCGCGGGCCTCGTCATCGGCAGCACGTCGGACACCGGCAATATCGATGTCGGTGCCTATAGCTGGCCGACTGCCCTTACCCTCAATACCGGCGGCACGGGCAATGTAGCCATCACCAACGGAGCCGGAGCACTTAACTTCAATGGCTTAAGCGCAAATACCAATACCGGAAATGTTACAATAAAGGCCACTACCGATATCACCGATGCCACCCATAGCGGCTCCATCACCACTCAAGGAGGCAATGTCACCTTCGATTCCGACAGCGCCGACTCCAACGGCAGCGGATCGGGAGCCATATACCTGAATATTGGTGAGAATATTACCACCAACGGCGGCAATATCATCCTGGGCGGCGGCACGAGCCCCTCCACCATGTACGCGATTGGCGACGCCACAAACACATACGGTGTATATACCGGCGGCGGAACTTTTAGTTTCAATGCGGGCGGAGGCAATATTTACCTCAATGGCAGCACGACCCAAGGCTATGCTGATGGCATCGGGCTGAACGATACCTCCCTGGCCACCAGCGGCAATGGTAATATCACCTTGACCGGCAACGGAAGCGTCGGCACGGATGCCGGAGGCATAGGTTGTTCCAATAATTGTGCCGCCATCATCACCGGCACGGGCACCGGCAGCATTCAGTTCATTGGCACGGGCGCCGACGGTGACATCAATTTGGGAAATAGCGATACGGAAACCTATTCGGTTGCTGGGAGCGGCAGCATTACTTTTAAAGCCACAACCGATATACGTATGTCTAACGGCAGCTATTCACTCACCACTGAAGGAGGCAATGTCACGTTCGATTCCGACAGCGCCGACACCAACCTGAGCGGAGAGGGATATATCAGCCTTCAAACCACTATCACCACCAACGGCGGGAATATCATAGTAGGCGGCGGCACCAGCCCCTCCACCATGGCTGCGGACGGCGCTTCAACAGGCGCCGATGGCGTCAATATTGCCAACACCACCTGGAATGCCGGAGGCGGATCAATCAGCATCAGGGGATATGCAAATAATGGGTATACCCAAGGTGTGTCCGTTGACGACTCCCTCACCACCACAGGCACCGGCACCATTACCATTGTAGGAACCGAAGCAAGTTCCAACAATTCCTCAGGCGTTCAGATTTCATCAAATTACGGCACCACCACACTCAGCACGCAAAGCGGGGCCATCACCATCACCGGCACCAATGGCGGGGGCAGCTCATATCCGGATATTACATTAAGCGCGAGTAACGGCACCACTAACATCGCCTCCACGAGCGGCCCCATCACCTTTAACGCCACCGACGCCGGTGGCATTACTACCAATACAAATACGAGCGGCGACCACGTCAACATTGGCGGCGGCGGCACTACGGGAACCATTACCATCGCCGACAATTCCGCAATAAGCGTGACTGGCGGCGGCACCACCACCATCCAGACCACTGGCGCGCTGGTCGTCAAGCCCTACACAGTCGGCACCACGGTTGGCGTGGGCTCCAGCGCCACCTGCGGCAGCTCCTGCACGCTTGAGCTCAGCAACAGCCTGATCACAAGCTACCTGACGCCGCATGTCGGCTCGCTTACCATCGGCGACAGCACCGACACCGCGACGATGGACATCCATACCACCGACAGTTTCGCCATCCCCGTCACCTTCATCACCAAAAGCGGCTCGCCCATCGACGTTAACGGCACCCTCACCTCGACCCTGAACAGCGGCACCGCCTTCACCCTCAATTCCGGCGGCAATATCGTGCTGAACAGCGGCGTGAACATCTCCACCGCCAGCCATAGCGGCGGCATCGTCCTGGAAGACGCAGGCACCTTCACCACCGACGGCAATAACGAGATCGGCGGGACCAGCTCCAGCAGCCCCGTAACCATCGCCACCGACGCCTACTCGCTGAGTTCCACCAGCGCCACCAACACCATCCTCACCACAGGCGTGATCACGCTGCTGCCCTATACCGCCTCCAACTCCATAGGCGTTGCGGGCGGTAATGGCGCCGATACGGACCAGATAACCGCCACCGAACTGGGTTACATGAACCTCGGCACCGCCGCAGGCCTCGTCATCGGCAGCACTTCGGACACCGGCAATATCGACGTCGGCGCGGGATATAATAGTGGAACGTGGTTCTCCAGTCCTGTGACCTTCAATACCGGTGGCGCGGGCAATATCACCATTACCAACGGCTCAGGCAGTCTCAGCTTCGCGAGCGGCTTAAATGCCACCACCAATACCGGAAGCATCACGGTAAAAGCCACCGCCAATATCACCACAGGCAATGGGGATTACAATGGCAGCATCACCACGGAAGGAGGCAATGTCACCTTCGATTCCGACAGCGCCGACACAAACCAGAGCGGATCGGGATGGGTAAGTCTCTATCAGAATATCACCACCAACGGCGGGAATATCATCATAGGTGGCGGCACCAGCCCCTCCACCATGCCTGCGGAGGGCGGCGCTGGTACAGGCAATGGTGGCGTCGGTATTGGTAGCTACGCTACATGGAGTGCGGGAGGAGGGTCGATCAGCATCAGGGGATATGCCGACAGTGGTTACACTGCGGGTGTTTATATTAGCACCAGCACCCTCTCCACCACCGGCACCGGCACCATTACCATCGTCGGAAGCAATGGTTCATCGAACGATAGCGGAGGCGTTTCGATTGTGGGAAATTACGGCAGCGCCTCGCTCAGCACGCAAAGCGGCGCCATCACCATCACCGGCAGCGTTGCCGGAAGCAGCGGCACCTCAACACCGGATATTGGGTTAACCACGAATTACGGCTCCGTCAGCATCGCCTCCACGAGCGGTCCCACCACGCTCAACGCCACCGATGCCGGAGGGATTGCAACAACTATAAACGAAAGCGGCGACAGCATCACGATCGGCGGCGGCGGCACCACGGGGCCCATCACGATCGCCGCCAACTCGCTTAGCCTGAGCAGCACCGGCACTACCTCCATCGAGACCTCCGGCGCACTGACCATCCATCCCTATACCGCAGGCACAGCAATGAACATCGGCAGCAATACCGGCGGGCTGCAGCTCACTAATACCTATCTGGGCTATTTTAACCTGGCCGATCCCTCTTCCATCACCTTCGGCGACAGCACGAATACCGGCGCGATGAACATCAATACCAGCGTCAGCTTCAGCCAGCCCGTCACCTTCATCACCAACAGCAGCAACGACATAACGCTTGCCGGAAACCTCACCAGCACCAACACCGGCAGCAACGCCGTAACGCTTGCTGCCGGCAGGAACTTCATCGACTCCGGCAGCAGCACGATCACCACCGGCAGCGGCGGCCGCTGGCTGGTATATTCGACGACGCCTGGGTCGGATACGTTCGGAGGGCTGAACAGCGGCAACACCGCGATATGGGATACGACTTACGGCGGGACGATAACACAGACCGGCAACCGCTACGTCTTCTCCATCCAGCCGACCATCACCTTCACCTCCACCAGCGACAGCAAGAACTACGGCGTTAACGATACTTCCACCGTCGCGGGGGATTATTCGGTGAGCGGCGCTGAATCGGGCGTATCGGGCGCCTTCCTCGGCGACAGCAACTCGACCGCCTTCACCGGCGCGCCCAGCGTAACCTCGACGGGCTCCGCCGCATCGGCATCGGTGAACGGCGGGCCTTATGCCATCACCGTCGCGGCGGGAACGCTGGCAGCATCCGACGGCTATGCCCTGAGTTATGCCTCCACCGGAACGCTGACCGTCAACCCGCTGGCCGTCACCCTCACCGGCTCCAAGGCCTATGACGGGGCCGCCTCCATCGCCGGCACCGCGCTCACCGTATCCAACGCCCTCTCCGGAGACACGGTGGATGTCACAGCGGGCACCGCGACGCTTGCATCGAAGAACGCCGGCGCCGAGGCCATCACCGGAAGCTCGGGCCTCACCCTCGGCAACAACGCCGCGGGCGACTATACCCTCACCGGGCTCTCCGGCTCCGTCACCGTCAACCCGCTCGCCGTCACCCTCACCGGCTCCAGGAGCTATGACGGCACCACGGCCGCCGCAGCGGGCATACTCTCCGTCTCCAACGCCGTCTCCGGCGACACCGTCACGGTCGCCTCCGGCAGCGGAACGCTCGCGGCCAAGGACGCGGGCTCCGAAGCCATCACCTCCTCAGGCACCCTCGCGCTCGGCGGCGCAAACGCATCCAACTACACCCTCACCGGACTCTCCGGCTCCGTCACCGTCAATCCGCTGGCCGTCACCCTCACCGGCTCCAAGGCCTATGACGGGGCCGCCTCCATCGCCGGCACCGCGCTCACCGTATCCAACGCCCTCTCCGGAGACACGGTGGATGTCACAGCGGGCACCGCGACGCTTGCATCGAAGAACGCCGGCGCCGAGGCCATCACCGGAAGCTCGGGCCTCACCCTCGGCAACAACGCCGCGGGCGACTATACCCTCACCGGGCTCTCCGGCTCCGTCACCGTCAACCCGCTCGCCGTCACCCTCACCGGCTCCAGGAGCTATGACGGCACCACGGCCGCCGCAGCGGGCATACTCTCCGTCTCCAACGCCGTCTCCGGCGACACCGTCACGGTCGCCTCCGGCAGCGGAACGCTCGCGGCCAAGGACGCGGGCTCCGAAGCCATCACCTCCTCAGGCACCCTCGCGCTCGGCGGCGCAAACGCATCCAACTACACCCTCACCGGACTCTCCGGCTCCGTCACCGTCAATCC
>Ga0206860_10138_pt1 | contig 17343 bp, 17 predicted proteins | sample Alteio_BWOrgCont_44_FD_152624 | JGI IMG/M metagenome (GOLD analysis project Ga0206860, IMG submission 152624) | Enriched cells from forest soil in Barre Woods Harvard Forest LTER site, Petersham, Massachusetts, United States -... | ecosystem: Environmental > Terrestrial > Soil > Temperate forest >...
TGCGTGATGTAGTGGCGGCGCTTAGACGTCACCACCATGGCGATTGGGGGAACCTCTCGGTAGCAGATTGGCAAGAGAATGATCTGTCACTTGCGGAGGGATTCCGGCTCCTCTCGGCCTTCAGCGATCGGAACGAAACTTCGTTTTGGATTATCTCGGAGGCTGACCGGTCTTCGACAATGGTTTTGTTACCGTGCGATTACTGAGGAGTTCCACTCAAGGCAAGACCAAACTTGAGAAAACAGTCAAAACGAAGGACAGTGAACAAACAAGCAACCCTAATGTCACGCAACAATATATTGACATTGTCCTGCATTACTGTTATGATGCCTTCGTTGCCCCTAAGAGCTGAAAACGAAAGGCACGACTGACGTTTGCCCTATGAGCTTCCGACGAAAGGGTAAGAATCTACCAAGTCCAATGCGCATCCAAATTATCCTGCACCTTACTCCCTAGTCGGAGAAGGTGCTTTTGAAATCGGAGTCCGAACCATAATTGTCTGGATGAAACAAAGCATACGACCTAATCCGCCGTAGCTTTGGGAGAGCGCATCACCGAATTAAATACCTCTTGCCAGATTGACGGCGACGAAAGAAGCCTAGAAGCTTGCAGAAACTGCTCCAAACGGATTGCAAGGTCGGGATTTTTGAGTTCCTCCTCTGTGTAGGATTGACCATAGTTCGTGTTTGGTCCAAATACGGAATAAGACAAGGGGATTACGTTAGACTGAACAAAACGACTCACATAAGGTGAGACCGTTTCTGTTACATATTCAGTTTCAGGCAAGTTTGCTTCAGGATCCTGCTCCCTCATCCATTCAAGAATCTGTTCATGCGCTTCTGCGAACAACCTCGATCTGACTAGGTAGAAATAATGCGCCATGGCAGTAAGCACTTTTGAGTGATCAGTCGAAACGTTTACAGTCAAAATCGCGACCGGATAATCTGTGTGTCTCTTCGCGAATTCGGGCGAGTAGATTGTCCAACCTGTCTTATCTTTTGCGGCCATTGCTTGGCTCCCGATATTCAAGTAGAACGTGTCCTGGTAGCTGTGTGTCGAAATAATCGGCCTTCCGAGGTCACTTCGGTTGGCAACATAATCATATATCCGCTGTCCGATCAGCGTTGCCGTGATCCTGTGCCTATTGTTCCAAAGCCGTTCCAAATCCCTCGAATTCAGGTCAACCGGAATTTGAACTAGCTCCTTATCATTGGCCTTGGCCCTTCTGTTGGTCTGTTTGGTTCCAGAGGGCTTAACGACATTTTTGGCACTAAGCTTCGCGGCCATCTGAAACAAGTTGGACATGGAATCTTGCTTCGAAGTCTCAAGAACTGTATGAGGAGGCTGAGCCGTAGATTTGTTTTTGGCAGGTTCGTGTTCGTCGATAGGCGCGTCGGAGGACAAGCGTGTCGGACTATTTAGCCGCTTCCTAATTGTTCGGATCTTATTCGCTGACTCTAAGTCATCCAAACAAGTCAACAGCAAAATCATCGCCAATAAGCCGTGCTCAGCCTCTTCTATAGATTCAAAGCCACTATGAGACATATCGTTACGGGCACTCTTCACTTGAAATACATAGTTGAAGAAAAGAATGTTCTTGAACCGACTCGGTTTCTCATACCTCAAGTCCCAGAGGAAATACAGCAGTTTTGAGCACTCAAGGAGTGTCCCTCGATTATTAAAGAATCTTCTGGGTATTCCGTCTGGGTATTTAGCCAATAGCATGGGCTCGACTAATGAACGTAGAGAGACCTCAATGATGTCCATTCCTTCCCGAATGGGTGGTCGATAGTCAAACGATTCTTGCATGATTAGGTTGGATCAGGTTCTAGACCGAAGATTGGAACTCAGCGCTTCAACCGCGAACTAGAAGAGTCGATCACAACTTCCTCAAGGTCTCTTGTCTTGGTTGCCGGAAGCGCTCTGCACCTCGAACAAGGGGGCTTATCTTCAAAATTTAGGCGTATCCTACTTGAATTTATCCACTCACAGAAAGGCTGAGTCTCAGCAATTCAACTGGATCTTCTCCCAGAATCCGTGAAGCGTCGATCAATTCAGTTACTTGCAATCCTCGCCGCCCCTGCTCTAATTGCCAGACGGTTGTCGGATTTAACTTCATCTGCTTGGACAATTCCCGCTGTGACATACCTGCCTTCTCACGTTTTTGAGCAAGAAGGCTGACCAGGCGGATGAGCTCGGGAGACTGAACAGTTCGGGGAGTTGTCCTCACCTTCGGGTCATGACAAACTGGTTGTATGAATTATTCATACAAAATCAGATATGATTGCCAGCATGGGTTCGCTTTCATTCCCAAAGCTTTGCCAGCAGGTCGTTACGAGATTCCCTCGTCAAGTCGCGCGAACCGGTGGATCGCGGGATATGGGACCTCCAATGCGCCTGGGATTTGACCTCTGAACACTAGGAGCGTTCAGGGCGAAGCTCACCTCGTAACAGGTGCGGCGGGCTTCGTCGGATCAAACCTTGTAACCCGGCTTTTAAGGGAAGGCTGTCGAGTCGTGGCCATTGTTCGGCGCGGTAGTTTTCCAAGTGCAAGGGAACGGATGGCAAGCATCGTTGCAGGGCATTTTCCAGGTTTGGATGTCTTGGACGGCGACGTTGCGGAGCCAAATTTCGGCATTTGTTGGGACCAGCCACCTCTGTCCGGGCGAATCGATACCGTTTGGCACGCCGCCGGAGACACGCGGTTCTCCAAGGGTTTGGCGGCAGAGGTTATGAGGGCAAACGTCCGAGGAACTGAGAATGCGCTCACCGTCGCCAGAATCCTCGGAGCACGCCAGTTCCACCACATTTCAACCGCATACGTCTGCGGGGAAGGGGCAGCTTCTGCCTCAGAGAGTCTTTCGGTTGCATATGGCAGACCTCGAAACCCGTACGAGGAATCGAAGCAGATTGCTGAGCAACTGGTTGTAGAGTGGGGCGAATCGACGGGAATTCCGTGGACTATTCTTCGCCCACCGATCATTGCCGGCAACTCGGTTGACGGTTTTGCTTGCTCCTTTACTGGCTACTACGGCTATATGCTGGCGTGGACTCGTCTCCGAGACTCCCTCATCCGGGAACTTGAGGATGCGGATCGCGCTAGGGTGCTCAGCAGGTCCGGCATCCAAATGGCTAACGGCGTTCTCCACCTGCCGATTCATGTTCCAGGTAACGCACAGGCCCCACTTAGCATCGTGCCGGTCGATTACGTTATCGACTCCATGTGGGCTGTCCACACGAGCGAACAGAGAAACTGTTCGTTTCACCTGTGTGGGGCGGCGCCAAAATCATTCGGTTGGTGGCTTTCAAACAGCCTTCGGGAACTGAGGATCGCCGGAGTTACTATTGGACGCCGCGAATCCAACACCGGTATTTCTCGGGATCTGCTTCGGTGGGAGCGGCACTGCAAGCGAGCATGCAAAGAATATCTCCCGTATATTTCCGATGAGCCGACATTCCTGAATTCCAACACGCGGGCGTGCTTGGAAGCGGAACCCAGCATTGACGAGCGGTACTTGTCTCGAATCCTGACATTCGCAACTGAGTGCGGGTTTGAAGCTTCACGCGCCCAGCATTCGCCGAAGAATGTCACTTAGCGAGATGCTGGTAGCTCCTTGAAAGGCACCCTTTGTGATCGGCTCTAACACCTGGCGAACGAACGCTTCGGCGTACGGAGTTGGTATCGGAAAAACTCCCAGGTCGATGTCAAACAAGTCGCTCTCAGTGCTTTGAATTGGAATTGACGCACGGTGACTGTCCGTCGGAGCGGTCTCATCGTAAAAGGTTATGAAGGCCCTTCCAGGGGGCGTTTCGAACGGGTCGAAGAATATGCCTGGGAACGCGCACGCCGAAGGACACACAAATGCTCGAAGGAGTCCGTCCCGTTCGCACGCAATAAAGTGTTCGGCGGCTTGCTCTTTCGGTATCGCGTCAAAGAGATCGTCGACCCAAGCGTTCTGAACCGTGTCGCGGATGATGTTGGCGACGAAGTTTTCGGCAACGGCTTCCGATGGAAGAATGAACGTGTACGCCGCTGGGGAAAGCATCCAGGCGTGCTCGGCAAGTCCGCCTTGCACGAGCCCCAACCTGCGGTACGGGATCTGCTTGAAATCGTCAAGTTCGAACCGATCGGGGCCACATCTGTTCGTATAGATGACGACCGTGTCCTTCGTGTCCGACTGGGCAAGCTCCAGTATCGGCTTGATAAGAGCTCTCGACCTGACAACGGTTTCTGCTACCGACTCGGCAAAACTATCCTGATGCGCTCCACCCACTACTCGTTTGTCTCCCTAGCGAGTTCGTCTGATACGTAACCGTCGGTTGGCTTCAGCGATCAGGACGTCCGCAGCACTAGTATCCCACGCCACAAGCTCTTGAAACGCCGTGTCGTTAAACGAAAGCTTCGTGTAGAAGGACGCTCGCCAGTTTTCAACGTACTCGGGCGGCATTTCGTGGGCGGCGGACAGATCGTCGTGACCAAAAAACAGGAACCCAGCAGATTCCTTCCACTTCGATGCGTCGAATATGGCCATGGGAACGACGCAGCGGTCCGGCGAAACGGCAATCACTCGGAGTGTTCGAGAATCCGATAGTAACCGCAGGCGCTCAGCCGCTATCGCCGGAGCAAGCGGATTATCGACTTGGCGAGACGTTCCAGTAATCTCGTGAAACAGTTGTATCCAGGCCTGGCGTGCGTAGTCGACTGAGTCAACAATAACCGTGTATGAGGCATGTGGAATCGACTCGTCTTTCCATAAGGCAGTTGAAGCGGCATCCGCTGACAGTCCTAAGCTCGCGACAACCATTGATCGCAGGGGGTCCGGGATTAGGTCAGGGCGCTTAGAAAGACCAGGTTGAAAGTAGAGGTGCTCCTGTGACTCGCCGGCAAGCGCAAGGAGTGAGTTCATCGCTTGTGAAGCGTTAGGCGTCTCAACATTCCGTGCGTACGATGGGCGAAGCTCAAGCGCCGCCTTGTCCACTTCGTCGCACCAAGAATCGACGAGGTCGGGATACGGTTCGAGCCGTTGCTTCACCGCCACCTTTATCAGTAGTCGAAGCGCGTGAGGAAGTCGGCCCTTTCCACCGCGAAGCGCTGCGTTGATGAGGGACGTTGCCGTTTTCGGACTTCCCCAGTATCGGTTTTCCGACTTTGGCTCAAGTTTGGAAATCGCATCTCCTAACTGGAGTCCGCTCCTAAATAACGGCTGATCGTCAGGGGCAAGACGCTTTAGAAGGAGATCTCGGAGAGACACCATGTCGCGTTAATGCTACCCAAGACGAGCCAATTCGCACTAATAACGTAACTTAACGTAAAATTAGAGTGACTTGGATTGAAATAATGCGATATGCTGTTTGTAGAGATCCGGTACACAAAGAACGCACACCCCGAAAGAGGTGTGCGAGATTAGCCAGAGGGCAGCTTGTTTTTCGAAGGACTGCTGCCCCAGGCACTGAGACCGGAATCTCAGGAGCGTTAAGTGAACTCAAGTAGAGTTATATCATATTCGTCGCTTACTGTCAAGAGATTGCGTTTATCGCTCTTCTTCTTGGCTCTCCTTATTGCCGGGTGCAGCCGGACAACCCTGGTGGTCGGCGGAAAAGTTCCCACTGAAGCCACCGCACGGCAAGTGCTCTTAGCCGGGCTTGATTCTTCTGCAAGCAACCGCCAACTCCTCCCTTTGGAAACCGGCGACGTCGCCACCCTCTCCTTAGTCCTCGACCAAGACACGGCGTGGATGACGATCTGGAAAATCGACAGCGACGTCGCCGAAATTTTCCCTGGACCCTACCCAGATTCCGACGAAGATCTCCTTCGAGAGATCACGCCGCACCTCGCCATGCTCAGCGGACGCGACAACACGTACCTGCAAAAGTTACTCGTCGCCATGGCGGCTCGGGCAGCCAAGTGCAGCGGACGGTGTGTCATTTTTATTGCGACAGATGGATTTTGCGAAGGAATGTCCGTCGATGACCACAAACTGATGAGGTCGGCAATTCAGTCACTCGCGGACAACAAGCATGTCGTAGGGGTGTTCGTGGAAGGCGTGAACCCCGTAAACATGGCTGCGATGCGGACTGATTTCTCTCCGGTCGCGTCCAAGCTCCAGTTTCTCCCGGCTGGCAAAATTGATTCAGGCCTCGTTTCAGACCTACTCAAAGCCGGGGGTGCGAACTGATGGAACGCCACGCTTCGCAGATTTCCCTTGATCGGACTGCCCCCTTCGGGGGGCTGGACACCGATCCACTTCGAATGCCGCACAGCCTGATCGTGCCTAAACCCGATGCTCCATCCGTGTACGGACCGGCGCCAATTGCCGACGTTCCCCTCGAAGATACGGTGCTCTCCGATGTCCTCAAGCGGCACGCCGAGGGCAACGGGCTCGCCGTGTGGCGGTTCTTTGCCCACTGGAACCTTCAGCTTCGACCGAAAGTGCGCGAAGCGTTGAAAGCGCGGACCGACGCGTTTGACCGCCTTCTTGCCCAGCAGAAACGGTCTGAAGCATCGAACGAACCGATCGCTCCTCGTCTGGAAGCGTGTGAAGAGAATTTCGACGCGCTAACGAGCGAGCGGCTATCACAGTCGAAAGAGCACGCTCGGAAACGTGCCGAAGTGGTCGTCGAAGCGGCCGTGGCCCACGCCAGGTGCAAGCTCCGGTTTGATCCTACATCGCCTGTTCCGGTGATTCCGCAGCCGGAGACGCTCCGGAGTGTCGAGGCGGTGGCCGCTGCTGAAAAGCTGCCGTGGAACACAAAGGAAACGGGGTTCTTTCTTCACCCGGCTATTGAAATCATCCTCTCTGTAATTGCTGGATCTGTTACAGGAATCAGCCAGATGTGCGCGGCGCACATTCTCCACCCGTCGGCGCTCGGACACGATCCGGTAGGCGTAATTATTTTCGCCGCCGTGTTCGGGATTGCCATGACAATCCTGGCGGGGTTTGGCGTCAAGCTCCTGTGGCGAATGGCGTCCGAGAGCTACTACTTTGGGAATTTGTGGTTTGGACCAGCGGCGGTTGCGCTGTTGGCGACCATCGCGCTGATCGCCATTGAAACCGTCGTGGACATGCGCGGGTTGTTGGCCTCTGCAAGCATTCACGCAAACGTTCAGGCGCTCAACGGCAAAACTCCCCAATCTGACGGCAACGGCCCGGTGACTATGCTCTTGGTTGGAGCGTTCGCCAGCATCTCGTACTTCATCTACAGCGCGATACGTGGCTGGATGAAGGATCGCTCTGCGGCGTTCAATCGTGTTCGATTGGCGCAAGAGAGCGAACGGCTAGCCAAGTTGGACGAGATCCGCTCCGATCCGGCGTACGTGGATGTTTTATCGGCTGGGAACCGAATCGTCGCCCTAGACGCGATTGAAGCAGATTTGGCGCAGGCGTACGAGCGGACGAAGGCGGTCGTTATTGCGCGTCAATCGGACCTCAGAACTCAGCTTCAACCGATACCTGAAAGACCATCGGCTGACGATGCTGCCTTGCTTGAGAAGGCGATCCAGGAAGCTGAGGGGCAGCAGACGGAATCGAACCGGATGTTTCAAGCCCTTCAAGAAAACCGGATCTATAACTCGTCTCCTCGGGATGTAAAGCCGTCGAACAAGCCCGGATTACTTTCGCGGATCAAATCGCTCTTCGCGGGATTTCGCAAGAAAGGAGGCAAGTGAGATGGCTGGCCTCTGGGAACTCCTCGATTCAACTGCAACGGTGCTCCTCAGTTTTCGCAGCCCCCGAAGGAGGGGGCCGGAGCAGCCTGCCCTACCTGCTGGATTTGTACTGGGCACGATCCTTGAAGGAAACGCCGTTTTCGATCCTTTCTTCCTGACCGCTAAGGAAGCATCTACGACGCATTACGTTATCGGTTCGAGCGGTTCCGGCAAAAGCACCTACCTCCTAAAGCTGTTCGATTGGGAGGTGGAGCAATGTCGGTAGTAGTGATTGACATGAATGGCGACCTCGTGGCCCGCCTCTGGAAGCGGTTGGCCGCCAACAAGATTTCGCCAGATCGGATCTTTTCGTTCGATGCCACGGACGACGAGTGGGTGCCTCCATTCAATCCGCTCCGCGGAGTTGGTGAGACCCACCGCAGAGTTCAGCCGTTTATCAGTGCTCTGAGGGGAGACTCGGCATCGCTCGGCGTCCAGATTGAGGAGATTGCGCACGGCTGCTACACCGCCCTTTCAGAAGCAGGTTACTCACCGCTTGAACTCGACGCTCTCCTCACGAATGAAGCGTTTCGGGGTGCTGTGCTTGCCAAGACGCGCGATGCGTATGCCCTCGGATTCTTCGAAAAATATGCGGCACTCTCTCCTGAGCAAAAACAAACCTGGCACCTCTGGATTTCTAATAAGCAGCGACCGTTCTTGGCTCTGAACCGTTTGCGGCGTATTCTCGGCACAGACGGGAGTAGTGCGTTTCGAGAGGCCATCGATACGAAGGGTGCAGTCGTCTTGGTCTCGCTCGGCTTGGACATTCTTGGGGAAGCGGCTGGTGTTCTCGGCGGGCTCATTATCCAAAATATATGGAATATCGTCTTAGAGCGGGCTCGGTTACCAGAGAAGGATCGACCAAAAACCCGGCTCATCATTGACGAATTTCAGTTGATGGGCTCGGGGATCTTCGCGAGCATGGTTGCCGAAGGGCGCCGCTTTGGCCTTTCGCTAGCATTGGCCCATCAGAGCCAAATACAGCTCGACACTTCCCTCAGGGCACTCATTCGCAATAACGCGGCTGTTCGCCTGTTGTTTGCGCCTGGTCCCGTCGATGCTGAATCTCTAGTGCCAGAACTTTCACCAATGCAGAAGAGCGAAGCGTACGCGGCACTCATGAATCTCTCGGTTGGAGAGGCGTACGTGGCGCGTCGTGGCGAAACGGCGGTCGGAGTAAAGGTAGCTGACGCACCGGACCCAAGGGTCGAAGCCTCGGCGGTATCTGAATTGCGATTGGCTGTTTGTGCTCGCACGATGCGCCCGGTTACCGACGTTGATGCCGAGTTAGCCCGACGAGCAGCATCAATTGCCGCTCTCAGCGGGCCTCAAAATCCGTTCAAGGAGGTCGTCCATGCAAAAAAACCATGGCGCAAGCTCCCTGAGGCGTAGCCGGACGATTCCGCACCCAATCAAGCGGCTGAACCTCACTGATCGGGATATCGAAGCGTTATCCATCGTCTTCCTCCAGCGAGCAGTTTCTCGGCGGCAGTTACAACGGCTCAACGTGTTCACTTCCACACCTGTAGCGAATGCTCGACTCCGGATGCTCTTCGATGGGCGATACCTGAAACGCGAGTTTGCGGTGAGCCGGTTGGGTGGCACTGAGGTGCTGTACCTTCTAGGACCTGCCGCTGTTGAAGTCGTCGCACCACGGCTCGGGATCGATCAGGCTGAAGTGAGCCGTATCGCACGGGCACATTCTCCGGCTGCTCTTACACACGCTCAACACATTACGGATGTGCGGATTTCATTCGAGGGCTCCATGCCGGAAGGGGTGCACGTTGAGTTCCTCGCTGAGTGCCAAGTTCGCCACGAGTACACAGTTCGAACGGAAAAGGGAACGACCAACCACGTTCTCAAACCTGACGGAGCGGTTCTCATTGAACGGGGAACGGACCGCGCCATTGCATTCTTGGAAATTGACCTTTCGCATGTCGGCCTGCTCCCTTGGAAACGGACATGTTCCAGCTATTCGACGTACGTAAAGCTCGGCCTTCACCAATCTGCGTACGGCGTTGAAACCGCCGAAATCCTTTGCATAACCTCCGGCGGATTGCGGAGAATTTCCCACTTGTCCGCCATCGCCTCTCAAATGGCTACTCCGATGCGGTTTGCACACTTCTCGGATGTTCTGAAGAACGGGCCGTTTGGGGCGATTTGGCAGTCCTTCGGTTCACCCGTGCCGACAGCATTCTTCTCAGAGGTGAGACCGTGACAATTTGCCTGAAGTGTCGAACGGTCTCGCACCGGTCGGCGGAGTACTGCGGAACGTGCGGAGGAGCGTTCCGAGGGTTACGATGCTCCGCCGGTCACTTGAGTCCTGGGTACGCGAGACGAACGTTCTGTCCTACCTGTCGAACTCAGGACGTAACCCAAGCGGTTGCGTCGCTCAACTTGGGATTCGTGACGAGGATTGGGGCATGGGTGCTGGCACTCTTTACCTTGAAGTACGGATTTGCGCACCTGGGTGACCTGTTTCACGCGGCGGGTCCGCTGGTGGAGTGGGTGGTTGGGCGATGCATCGTATCATTTCTAGGGTCACTGATAACCCTCTGTCTCACACTTTGGGTGTTCATCCGCTGCATCGGAGTGTTCAATCCCAAGTACGCAAACCAAATTGATCCGTTTCCCAAACTGGTTCCGGCACTGTGGAAGGGGATGGTGAAGGTTCTTGGTTGGGGAGGAAGGACGCTGTTCTTCCTAGTCGAAGGGAGGGCCCTGCCTTCCTCCAAAGATAAGAAGCGCAAATCAAAGGACGGACACTGAGAATGGCAAAACGAGAACTTTCGATCATCCATGAGAAGCTCGCCTACACCATTGAGGAAGCGGCTGAACTCCTTTCGCTCTCTCGAACCCAACTCTATCGCTTAATTGAAGTCGAGGAATTGCCCACCGTGAAGGTGGGCAAATCCCGGCGTATCACGTTTGCCCAGCTTGAATCGTTTGTTCGGAAGCTCGAACAGGAGAACGGGTTTGTACGCCTCTAACCCTTCCCTTGGGCCAAAGCCCTTCAGCCGCAGCTCAAGTTCTCCGAACTGAGATCGCTCAGTTCGGAGAACTTCGTTTCGAACGCTTCTGCTTTGGCTTGCCCGCTACCCTTTCAATATTGTCTCGGAGAATTTTCTGAGCTGCCGTTAGGGGCCTCGTGTAATTTGTTTCCGTAACCCCTTGGGTTGCGTGTCCAACGTGCTCTTTGAGCGTCGTTGGGCTCACTTCCGGCATCAGTTTTTCGATCCAGTTGATATGTGTGAGCCGACAATCGTGGGGCGACATGTCTTCCGGGAGCTTCGTATCCCTCACGATCGTGCGCCACGTCGCATACACGAGCTTTTTCATGCGCGGTTGGTTCAAGGTGGCCGCTGGCCAGACGACTTCATTGTCGGTCATCTTAAGCGTCAATTCGGTGAGCAGCTTCTTAAGCTCCGGACACATGACGACCAACCGTTTCTTGTCTCCCTTCGGTAGACCGATAGTCTGCTTGCCGGTCGCTCCGAACTTCACCGAACGGTCGACGTATATGAGGTCTTGGTCAAAGAGGATCTGCCCTTTTGTCAGTGCCATTTGCTCCGAAAGTCGTAGGCCAGCAAGCAAGAAGATCCCGAGCATCGCCCGCCGCTCACAATCTAAGTCAACCGAAGCGAGTGCCTTGACCGCTACTTCAGGATTGAGGGCCACCGCCTCGCGCTTGGGAGGGGTTTGGACCGTCAGGGCAAATGGATTGCCGGCACTGAGCGGTACGCGCTGAAATGGCGATTTTGCTTGATTAAATACACGAACCAAATCGCGCTTGATTTCAAGAACGGTTGGCTTGCCGACTCCCTTGTCAGCAAGGGATCGATAGAATGCGCGAACTTTGAGAGCATCAATCTTTAGCAGGGGAACACCGCCCCACGTTTCGCGTACATGCCCGTTGAAACGGCTCTTCCGATTGGCAATCGTGGATTCTGCGAGTTCTTCTGGCCACTCATTCTCTGCCAGCCAATCAAACCAGCCGCCGAGCGTCAATTCCTTCTTGCTGCGGGCGGCTTCGACCTTAACGCCGTGCCGTAATCCTTGGAGAAAGTTCTTGCCGTCTGTCCACTTCGGGAAGACTCGGGAAAGGCGTTGCTTCTTGCCCAATTCGTCGACCTGGGTGAACTGGACTCGCCATTTACCTTTGTGTTTCCCCGTCAAAATCTCGGTGAGAGACCCATCTTTGTTGTCTGCCCGCGTAGCCATACAACCACTTTACACGAGGATTTGAGAGACCAATTGAGAGACCGAAGGCTACTTAAAAACAAAAAAGTCACCGGATGGTGGCCTCTTAGGTTCAATTTTTGGTGGGCGGTACAGGATTTGAACCTGTGACCCCTTCGGTGTGAACGAAGTGCTCTACCACTGAGCTAACCGCCCGCCAGTTAGACCAATATACCAGCGGGCGATGGATGATGGGAACAGGGTGCCAGGGCAGGCAAAAGGCCCAAGTCCTTTTCCAGACGTTGGCCGACCGTGCCCGGAATTGCGCTTTGGGCTGCAATTAGAACCTTGCAAGCTAATTTGCTAGGCTGACGCGCCAAGTTGGTCGTTATTCTCCTTAAATACGGCAATGACGCTAATCACCACCCCATCGAGCCCCGTTGTCGAACGTCTGTTCGACGGACTGCCACTGATTTCCCCGGCCGGCGACGGTTGGGAGTCCGGAGTTACTTTCAACTCGTCTGCAGTCCTCCTCAAGGCCACCGATGAGAATGTGCCGGTGATTCGACAGTTGCTCGGCCCGGACCAGGTAGTTCGGGACATCGTGGCGCTCCACTACCGTGGGCGGCCCAAGACCGACCCCGGGTTTGCGTTCACCCGATCTTACGTGGGCCTCTCGATCCACGAGCCGGACCTCACCCCGATCCGCCGTTTCGAGGCGCCGGTGCTGAGCCCCTCCGACGAGAACTCCGTAGACGTACAGGGCACCGAGGACCCGCGCGTGACATGGCTCGACGGCGCTTGGTGGATGGTGTACTGCGGCGTTCAGCCCTTCGATAGGCCGGAACTTCAAGAGGGCTGGATCGCGAGCGTCTGCGTCGCCAAATCGGAGAACTTGGTCGATTGGACCAAGGTCGGAGCAATCGACGGAACCGCCTGCCGCAATGGCGAACTTTGCGGCAACAAAGACGGCGTTCTCTTTCCCGACCGAATCGAGGGCAGGGTGATGATGCTTCACCGTCCGCTTCAAGGCGATATCGACACATGGGAAACCGCTATCGCGGTGGCCGATGAACCAGAAGGCCCCTATGTAGACCTCGGAAACGTCCACGGCCCCGATCGAAGCCAGGGCCACCATAAGAGTTGGACGGGCGCCGGTGCGGTCCCAATTAAGATCGCCGAGGGACGCTACCTGTCCATCGAGCACACCGGCAACTACATGGAAGGCAAGCAGCGAAAATATGTGCTGGACGCGTTCATATACGACTTCAACGATTGGGACCCGACCCGCCCTGAGACGCTGGTAAAAGCCAGGCTAGACGGCTTCATGGAGCCGGAGACGGACTTCGAAGTCAAGGGGCCGTTCGAAGACAGCGTCGCCAACGTCGTCTTCGCCTGCGGCGCCTACGTTCACGATGGCTGGATCTACATCGTTTACGGCGGAGGCGATACGTATATCCTCGCCGCCCGGATCAGCTACGACGCGCTCGTCGGGGAACTCCTTCTCCGTGAAGCGAGCCAAGAATTCGAGGCTGCCGAAATGAACGCCGCGTAGGGGCCACCGCGCTTCAATTCCCTAACCCTAGACCCGGTCCAGGTGGTAGCTGGTCAAGACGCCGCTGCGGTCGAAGGTTAGGTCGAGGGTGAGGTGGGTGGAGTAGACGACCATCGAGTGATCGGGGCCGGTCGCTTTTACGTCGGGCGACTCCTCGTTGATCTTGAACCCTGCATCGGTTATCTGCTTCTCGACGGCGTCCATGTCCATCCGCTGTGCCATGTCGGCTTTCAGCATTGTGTCCATCTTGCTCGCCTCACCGCCAACGGTGGCCGCCACAAACGCCACCCATAACAGTATCAGCACCACCAAGCTGCCTATGGATCCAATAATCAGACGTTTGTTCACAGATTGATTTGACGCGCATCCATCGCATTGAGGTTGCACGGCCAAAATGCAAGCGTTAAAGCGCTCAACGCTTATCGCTTATCGCTTATATGGACAGCAAAGCGGATCCCCGATGACGATGTCCTCCCAGCCGGTTAGGCGGGAGGCGGCGTAGAACGATTCGGCCAGGGTCCAGCCGCTGGTGTAGCGGTCGAAAAGGATCGTGGGGCTGGCGATTGCTTGGAGTAGCGGCTCGTCGCAATACCCTTTAACGCCGGTGACGCGACTCGAGATGAGGTCGGCGATCAGCGACTGACCGCCTGCCGTCGGTAAAAAGGTCCGGGCGCTCGTGGAGACTGCTGTCTCCGCGATGGCGCCCGGTTCGAAGCGGAGGAGCTTATAGCCGTCGGCCTCGAAATGAGGGTCGTTGCTGCCCCACGAGCAGTAGCCCATCAAGTTGCCCCGGCGGCCGACGAACTTGTCGTTCAAGTCCACGAGAACCGGCACGTTCTTCTTCTCAAGTAGCCTTCCGGCGACGATCATGTCGGCGTCGTACTCGTTGTAATTCAACTCGCCTAGCGTCCCCTTGCCGATGCCGGTTACTTTCGCGATCGACACCGGGACGGCTTTAAGGTCGCCGAGTCCATGGCTTGGAGCGGTGTCCAAGAGGATCGTTCCGCTCGGCCCGTTCTTCTCGGCTTGAAGCGCATAGGTCACGAGCAAGTTGGCCTCCATCGCCGTATAGCCGTCCAAACGGGTCACAAGGTAGCCGCCAAACTTGGCATGCGAGAACCGCTCGGTCGATTTCCAAAATCTGTTCGCCCAACCAACCCCCGTGAATCCGCTGTCGGTGATGGCGAGCTTCAAGGTGTCTTGCCGTTCTCCATAGTCGAGGGCGGCAATAGATGAATCGAGCGAAGGCTGACTGCCCCCCATACCAGTTGTTGCACCGGTAAGGCGGATCGGAATCCCTTTCGTCAGCACGATGAAATCGACCTTTGGATGCGCCTTCAAAAAAGCCCGCAACGGCGTCTCCACCTCGGTTTTGAAGCTGGCATAGGGCAACGTCTCCTTGCCCGCATCGAGCGCCGAATCCTGACATTCGATCTTGAGCAGGTTTTTCACTTTCCGGAGCGACATATATTTGGTGGCGATCTCCACCGATGCCTCACTCTTGGCATTTTCGATCACCATGACACGGTTCACATCGATTCCGGCGCCCGAAACTGCAGAGGCAACAATCAAGCTAAGCATTGACCGCCAGCCTACCAAATTGCTTCAACGGCAAGGCTCGGTAGAATCCCGTTAATGACGGGCAATTCGGAATCGCGATTAAAGACCCCGTCGCTTCCGCTCATCGGGTACGTCGCCTTGTCGGTTCTGATGGCCGCGAGCTACGCCTTGATGTGGTCCACAAGCGTTCGCCACACCGAAGGCCACTTCACGTACGCCTTGGATGATCCGTACATTCACTTGGCCATCGCCCGGAACTTGGCCCATCACGGAGTTTGGGGAGTGACCCAATATGCGGTTTCTTCCGCCTCGTCCTCGCCGCTGTGGACGGTGTTGGTCGCCCTGACTATCAAGCTTGGCGGCAACAACGTGCTATGGCCGTTCATCATCGGCGTCGCATGTTCCGCCGCCACGACTTTGCTGGTGTTCAGGAAGATGATCCAAAGGGGACTCTCCGTCTGGCTTGCTTTAGCCTCCGCGATCCTGATCTTCGCCGGTGGCCCCCTACACGTTCTTCCCTTCAGCGGCATGGAGCATTGCCTTCAGATCCTTCTCGACCTCGTTTTCGGGTTCTGGCTGCTGGATACGATGGTGCGGAAGCCCGAGTCGCGCGATCTCATTGCGGCACTAGCGATCTCGACGGCAATGTGCCTTTGCCGTTACGAGAGCCTGTTTCTCGTGGTCATACCCTTCGCTCTTTGCTTATGGAGGCGTGAGTGGCGGCTGGCAGGCGCCTTCGCGGCGGGCCCGATTCTGGCGGTTGGTGGCTTCGGGCTGTACTCGCATCTGATGGGGATGCCTTGGGTGCCGAATTCGATTCTGATCAAGGGCCACTTACCCCACTCCTCGGCTCTCGAGTTTCTTAGGGTGCTGATTAATCAGGTCTTCTGGTCGCTGTACAACGACTGCCCGGCGCTCGGTTGCCTTGTCTTGATCGGTGTCGCCACCGCCGGCGTGCTGCGGCTCCGGGTTTTGAGAGACAAAACGGCTGCCCTCCAAATCTGGCTCTGGACAATCGTCGTTGCGAGCCTGCTCCACGCCGGTCTCGCAATGGTCGGACTGTTCTACCGTTACGAGGCATACCTCATCGTCTCGCTAACGACCGCGATTTTGCTCGCGATCCATGAGGTTTGGCGACTCCTCATCGGAGTGCTGACTCCTCCGTCGACGACCGTGCGGCGGCTTGTCGCGGCGCTCTCGTTACCTCTTGCTGTTGTCCTCATTTCCCGGGCAAACGACGCGCTGACCAAGGCTCCGAATGCCTGCCAGGATATCTACCTTCAGCAGATCCAAATGGCCCGGTTTGTCGTCCGCTTCTATCCCACCGGTCGCCTCGCCGCCAACGACATCGGCGCTGTTAGCTACTTCTCCCACGTCCATCTGCTCGACATCGTGGGTCTCGCAACCGATGACATCCGCCAACTGAGGATTGAGCGGAGATTTACGACGGCAACCCTCACTCCCGAAATCGAAGCATTCAAGCCGGACGTGATCATCGCCTATCCCGAGTGGTTCAAAGGCTCCATCGCTCTCCCCCCGTTCGTGATACCGGTCGAAAAGTGGACCATCCCCCCCGTCACCTCCGCCGCCAGCAACTACGTCGAGTTCTACGCCACCACCCCCGAGTCGGCAGATCGCCTTCGGAAGGAGCTGAACGAGTTCAAGCCGACGCTGCCGTCAGCGGTGAATGCGGAGTCTTTAGGCGGCTCCAAAACGTTTACACATTGATAGAACAGAAACGCAACAACGTGGGAACCAACGAACGGAATCGCTGGCGGATTGCCGGATGGGGTTCCTTCTTTTTGCTGCTTGGGCTCTTCCTGTTCGGCCACCCCGGACGGATCGACATGGTCGACGGGCAATATCGGTTCGACGTATCCCATGGGTTCGTCAACCTGACCGGGCCGGCGCTTACCGACTATTACCTTGTCCAAGGCCCGCTGCCGACGAACCCCAAAACCGGCGTCTTCTATAGCTACTACACCGCGCCCCCAAGCCTCGTTCCGATTCCGTTGATGATCGTCAGCCGTGCCTTTAACGGCATCAAGATTGCTTCCGATCGGTTCAGCTTCAGCTTGGCCAGCGCATTCGCAGGCGCACTGATTGCGCCGCTGCTTCTCGCGTTCTTCGCCCGGCTCAAGGTTCCTCTCAAGCAGGCGCTTGGCTGGACGATGGTGTTTGCGTTGGCGACCCTGTGGTGGCCAGGTTCGGAGACGGTGTTCGATCAGTGTCAGCACGGAGTGGCAATGCTTGCGATGACCCTCACCGCATATGACGCCGCCAAAACCGGGAAACTTGGCCCCGCATTCGCTGCCGGACTGCTCGGCGGGCTGCTTTACAACTA
>Ga0206860_10139_pt1 | contig 17299 bp, 14 predicted proteins | sample Alteio_BWOrgCont_44_FD_152624 | JGI IMG/M metagenome (GOLD analysis project Ga0206860, IMG submission 152624) | Enriched cells from forest soil in Barre Woods Harvard Forest LTER site, Petersham, Massachusetts, United States -... | ecosystem: Environmental > Terrestrial > Soil > Temperate forest >...
TATAGACGGCCAGCACAAAGCCCAAAACCGCAAAAGCCGTCATTCGCCGCCGTCGGGGCTGGGTCGGCTCGATTAGAAGCACCGCCAGCGGCAGCGGAGCGGGCAGAAGGCCCTGCGCGTACAATATGTAGGCCGCCCCGGCGTTATGTGCCATCAACGATTCGGGGCCGCTGTCAAGCCCAAGCCAGACGAAAGCCTCCGTGAACTGATGCGGAGCCAACAGACACGGGATCGAGGCAAACAGAAGCTCTCGCCTGTGTTTCACCTCTTTTATCGTCGCGATTCCAATTGCACCCAAAACTCCACTCGCAACGAAGTTTGCGGTCGCCGAGAAACACAATAGTGACCTCCCCTGCCTGAATGCCAAAGGTACTACTGGATTTGGCGAGTTGAAAAAGGCGCGCCAGGTTGAGATCCCGATGGTACGCTGGAGACTCCACAGTCGGCGTTACAATCCGACTCGAAATTGCGTCGGCGGGTGACGATTTTGTTGCCCCCGAATTTCACTGTTAAGGACATCACCGAATTGGAAAGGGAAGGCCCCCGCATTCTGCTGGTGGACGACGAGAAATCGATGCAGGATATTCTCAGCGTTACTTTGCAGTCGGCAGGGTATGATCTGTTTCCAGTCTCGACCGGTGAAGAAGCGCTGCGGAAGTTTCAACTCGCCAGGCCCGGGCTGATCCTGCTGGATCTGTTTTTGCCCGACATGGACGGTAAAGAGGTCCTGCGACGGCTGCGCGAATGGACGTCCACGCCTATCGTCGTGATGTCGGTGCGACACGAGGAATCCGAGAAAATCGCATGCCTGGATGCGGGCGCCGATGACTATCTCACGAAGCCGTTCACCATGGGGGAACTGCTGGCGCGGCTGCGGGCTGCATTGCGCAGGGCATTCGGCAGCGCGAAATCCGAGGTTTTCAGAGCTGGCGACCTCAGCGTGAATTTCAACCGGCGGGAAGTGTTTGTGGCAACCGAGCTGGTTAAACTCACGGCCACCGAATATGACCTGCTGACCGTCCTGATCCACCATGCCGGACTCGTCAGGACCCATTACCAATTGATTCACGAACTATGGGGACACACACAGTATCAGGACGCGGTTCATCTGCTGCGCGTGACGGTCAGTAATCTTCGGAGTAAGCTGATCCGCGATCCGAGGATTCCGCGTTATATCGTGACCGAACCAGGAGTGGGTTACCGCCTGCGGACAGATGCCGAGTGGACGCAGGCTCGAGGGCTCCAGTGACAACGGACGCCAGAGATCCGGAACACTCTCTCGCTTCGCTGCTCCGCCTCAGCGACAGCCTGAATTCGACTTTCGATCTGGATATTCTGCTGGACGCGCTGGTGGAGCAGATGCTCCAGCTTACAGATGCGGAGACGGGATGCGCCGGGTTGCGAACTCCGAAGGGGATGTCATGCGGGCATTTTCTGGAGGGGTCTCACGTGGTGCCTTTGGTGTACGATTCCGCGCCAGGCACTGGCTGGCCGGGATGGGTGCTGGAGAGCGGGACCTGCTATCTCACCAATGATGCGCAGAATGACGCGGTCATCGTGCCGGAAATCCGCGAGCGATTCGGTGTTGTATCCGGAATCAGCTTCCCGATCCTGGACAGTGAAAAAGAGGTTATCGCTTTCGCTGAGGTCTATAACAAGAAGTCCGGCGGGGATTTTACTCCTCTCGATGTAAAGACCGGGCTGGCGGCTGCGCAGATCGCATCGCTGGCCATCCAGAACGGTTTAACGTACCGGAAGCTGACGGCGCTGGCGGCATTCAGCCAGTCACTGACGTTGGCCAGCGACCTGGAACAGATTCTGGAGGTTATCGGGCACCACCTTGAAGTTAATTTCCATCGCGGTGCGGTCATTCTTCTGCCGACGGATGGCTTGTTGACGTTGCGCTTTCGGACAACGGAATTTGCGGTGACGGCACGGGAACTGGAAGCAGCGACCTGGTGTTGGGAACATGGCGAAGAGGCGGGGGCTGAAACAAAGACAATCCCCGATGCGCTGGCGCACTATTTGCCGCTCACGCTGCGCGGGCGCCTTATCGGCGTCCTCGGCCTGAAACCCAGACCGGGCGCATGGTTCTCTAAGCCGCAACGTGAACTACTGGCGGGATTCATGGGCCAGGCCGCTGTGACGATTGAGCACGGAATCCTGGAACAGAGAGTGCGTCGCCTGCGGTTTCTCGATGAGTCGGAACGGCTGCAGAGTGCTTTGCTGGCGGCAGTCTCACATGAGGTGCGCGCGCCACTGGCAGCGATTACCGCAGCGGTCAGCGCGCTGTTGACCACCAGCGTGCCGCTCGATCAGGCATGCGAACATCGGCTTTTACGAACCGCGGAGTCTGAGGCGAAACGGTTAAATCGCCTGATGAAGAACCTTCTGAACGTGACGCGGCTGCAGGCAGCAATGGCACGAGTGAGACTTGAGCCGTGCGATGTAGCGGAAGCAGTTGGGGCTGCGCTGGAGGAAGTGGGAACGCTCACGCGCGGCAGACAAATTTCCGTTGAGATAGCAACGGAACTGCCGCTGGTCGCCATGGATTTCGATTTGATTGTGCAGGTACTGGTAAATCTGTTCAGCAATGCTTTGAAGTTTTCCGCTGCCAGCCAACCGATCCAACTCGCGGCCGGCATAGTGAACGGCGAGCTGGAAGTTACGGTTGCAGATCGAGGAAAGGGCGTACCGGAAGAAGACCTCGAGCGGGTCTTTCAAAAGTTTCAGAGGCTTGGCGACTCGAGTGCGGTCGACGGTTTGGGCCTCGGGCTTTCCATTTGCAGGGAGTTCATCGAAGCGCATCAGGGTCGGATTCATCTGGAGCGTAATCCAGGCGGCGGCACGATCGCCAGGTTCACTTTGCCGTTGCGGGAGTTGCCTTCGTAAGCGCGGGGTTCTGCCAGCCGCCAGATGGAGCGAGAACTGTGTCGGCCCGTTTCGGTCCCCAGCTGCCGCGTTTGTAGGTGCGGGCAGGCGGGTGTTTCGTCAGCACCGGGTCCACAACTGCCCAGGCCGCTTCCACGGCATCCTCACGAGTGAAGAGCGCGCCATCGCCGTTCATGGCGTCGCCGAGCAGCCTCTCGTAGGGTGTTTGCTCAGCAGGGCTTTCCTCGGAGAGATAGAGTTCCCGCTGGTCGCCAATGAAGTCCTTGCCTGGGAGCTTGACGCGTGCGGCGGCGGCAATGGCCGGATTCGGAGAGAGTCGAAAGCGAAAGTAATTGGCACGGCTGCTGTCTGAGACCGAGTCCGCGAAAAGCCTTTGTGGCGGCGGTTTCAGCTCTACCAGGATCTCGGTCGCGGTCTCGGCGAGGTACTTGCCGGAGCGAATATACCAGGGAACACCCTGCCAGCGCCAGGAATCGATGAACAGGCGCAGGGCGCAAAAGGTTTCTACGTCGGAGTTTTTCTTAACGCCGGGTTCCTTTCGGTAGCCTGCGTACTGACCACGCACCAGGTCAGCGGGTTTCAACGGACGCATGGCCTGAAAGACTTTTGCTTTCTCGTTCTGGACGGCGCCGAAGTCGCGACCCGGCGGCGGTTCCATGGCGAGGAGGGCGATCACCTGGAACAAGTGGTTCTGGATTACGTCGCGAAGACAGCCCGCTGTTTCGTAGAAGGCGCCGCGACCTTTCACGCCAAAATCCTCCGCCATAGTTATCTGGACGCTGGCGATGTAGTTACGATTCCAGATGGGTTCCAGAAAAGAATTGGCGAAGCGGAAATAGAGAATGTTCATGATCGCTTCCTTGCCAAGGAAGTGGTCGATACGGAAGATTGAGTTCTCCGGAAAGACGGACCGGGCAACTTTGTTGAGTTGCCGCGCGGAAGCCAGATCGCGGCCAAACGGCTTTTCGACGATCACGCGGGCATGTTGCGCCAGCTTCGCGGCGCCAAGACCAGTGATCACCGTTTCGAAAAGGGCGGGTGGGATAGCGAGGTAGTGAGCAGGACGTTGCGCATTACTCAGCGCTTCTTTCAATGCTGCGAAGGTTGCCGGGTCTTCGTAATCGCCCCCAACATAAGTCAACAGCGACAGAAGATGTTTGAGCGCAGGTTTGTTATCGATGCCGCCCGTTTTTTCGAGACTGTCGGTCACACGTTTGTGCAGCCGATCGAGGCTCCACTTCGGGGCAGCAACGCCGATGACCGGGGCGCTGAGCGTGTCGTGCTTCGCCATCGCGTACAAGGCGGGAAATATCATCTTATGGGCAAGATCGCCGGTTGCACCGAAGATGACGAGCGCGTCAGACCGGGAAGCTGCCATCAGGCTGCCTTTGTGAGCGCCGCAGCTTTTGTCTCGATACAGCCGAGCAGATCTTTCCACGCAGTGACAAAGGAGTCCGCGCCTTCCCGCTGCAGATCGGTTGCCAGTTTTGCATCGTCGATTCCGGCTTTGGCGAACGCGGAGATTACGCTCTCGCAATTGCCGCCATCGACCGGCATAACGTTACCGGGCGCGCCGTGGTCTGCGAAGGCGAGCAGGGTTTTCTCGGGAATCGTGTTGATAGTATCCGGGGCGGCGAGTGCCCTTACATAGAGGACATCAGATGCGGCGGGGTCTTTGGTGCCTGTGCTGGCCCAGAGTAAGCGCTGCGGTTGAGCGCCAGCCTCGAAAGCTCTTTGCCAGCGCGGCGAAGCAAGCAGATCCCGGTAAGTTTTGTAGGTACGCTGTGCTACAGCAATCCCCAATTTGTTCTGAAGCTCGTGCGGGACTTTGCCCGCGACGGCTTTGTCCCAGCGGCTGATGAACATCGAGGCCACCGAGCGCACCCTGGGATGCAAGCCGGCGGCGATGCGGCGTTCGATGCCACGAAGGTAAGCCTCGGCCGCCGCTACATACTGGGCCCTGGAGAACAGGAGCGTGACGTTGACCGGCACTCCTTCGAAGATGGTTTGTTCTATGGCAGCAAGGCCTTCCGGGGTCCCTGGAATCTTGATGAAGATATTGTGTCTGTGGCCCTGGGCACGAAGGCTCACCGCAGCCTGGACAGTGCTGTCCGCATTGTAGGCAAGCAGGGGCGACACTTCCAGAGATACCCAGCCATCGACGCCGGCGGTAGAGTCGTAGATCGGACGAAATAAATCGGCAGCGTGCGAGAGATCTTCAAGCGCCAGTTCGAAGAAGAGCTTCTCGCCGGTTTTGCCCTCTTTGGTCTTCTGGCGAATAGCATCGTCATAGGACTCCGAGTCTCTGATGGCGAGGTCGAAGATGGACGGATTCGAGGTCAGGCCGGTGATCGAAAGTTTGCTTATGTAGTCGCCCAGCGTGCCGCTGGTCAGAAGGCCTCTGGTGATGTTGTCCAGCCAAAGGCTCTGACCCAGATCGTGAAGTTGTTGTGTTGGGTTCACAGGTTTATTTTAAGAGAAGTTTCGTCAAGCCCGCGTCAAAACCGCTACCGCCGGGCGCCGCCGCCACCGCCGCGAAAACCACCACCTCCACCTGACTGCTGCCGCGACTGCATTTGCTGCATCTGCTGCATGTGCCCCTGCTGCATTTGTTGTGTCTGGCTTTGATGGCGCTGTTCCATTGCCTGGTTGCGCGCGTCGTTGGTCTGTTGTTTCGCCAGTTGCTGATGTTCCTTATCCTGCTGTTGCTGCAGCTTCTGCCGATCCTGAGTCTGCTTCGCGACCAGTTTGTCCTGTTCCTTCTGGTTTTTCTGATCCTGTTTCGTATTTCCCGTGGCAGCGCCTGTGCCCCTTTCGATCGCCGGCAAATCCTTTGGATGAACCGAAGCGTTGGAACGGGCGCTGTTTGCGGACTGGCGGGCGGCTTCAGGGTCGGTGCGCGCGGCCTGCGCATGCTGGGTCTGCGCGGCGACAGGCGAAACATGTCTACCCGCTGCAACAGCCTGCTCCTGCGATGTCGCGCGGGCGCTGACGCCTCCGGCGCCGCCGTTATAGCTGACTCGGCTGGTCTGGGAATCGCTCACCCTGGTGTTGTACACATTGCGGATATCGCTCCTGTTCAGGTTATTCAGGGAGGTGTTATAGAAGAAATGGCCGTTGTTCCAGCGGCCACCTTCATAACCGCGCCCGAAGTAACCGAAGCCGTAGTCGATTCCACCATAGAAACCCACAGACAGGCCCCAATATCCCTCGTTAAAAAGAAAGGCGTCTCCACCCCAGCCCCAGTAGCCAGGTGTCCAAAGGTAACCGACCTCGGGAGGCAACACCCACATACCCGGAACCCAGTAATAGTTATCTCCCCAGCCCCAATACCCAGGCGTCCAGATATAACCGTCACCGGGACAAAGAGGCTGCGCGTAGTAAGGCATCGGTGGCGGCGGTCCTGCAACAGGTATACCGATCTGCGCGAAAGATACTGTCGATAAAATCAGCACGGATATTGCGGCGAGCTGGCTATTGGCTAGGTTCATTCATCCTCTTCCTGCTCAGGTTAAGGACAAACTCGTCAATAAGACGTCAAAAACCGGGAGCGCGGTCTTTTGACGGCATATTGACACGGGTCCACCAATTCTTACTGGCGAGAGGTAACTCTAATGCGCGTATTTACATTTTTAGCTTTAGTTAATTAGGTTTATGGTTCCTGATTTTTAACCCTGCCGCGTGTAGCATGCAGCGCGCCAACCTGGCGCCACGCCTTTTGTTGAGTCAAAAGCATTTCCGCACTCGGATGGCAACCCCGTAGTGTCGAACGTTCGACTCTGGAGCGCGGAAAGGACATCTCGTGTCGGCCCAAAGACGCTCGGAGGCTGGACTTCCGGCAGGCCTGGCCGCTCATCACGAGCAGATATGTCCCGACATTTCAGCCCGACTGGAAGCGGGGAAGATTCCGTGAGTTGCCACAAACCGAGTTGTGAAGTTTCCCGGCGAAGTCGCCGGGCCGTCAACCGGACGGAAAGGCCATTTCGGACGAGCTGCCCCAACACCTGTCGCCACTTCCCAATCCAGGTAGTCGATGATAATGGACGTTGTCGTTGGTGTCCGATATTTGCGCCGCGACGCAGTCCTGTTCCTGAGTTCAACTCTGGGAGTTTGGGCTCCGGGCGGATCGCAGGCGGAGAGGAAAACTTTGTCCATTTGTGTGCTCCTTTCCGTCGGTTCCGAGCCGACTCCTCAAGCCTACTTCGAAAGGGGCGCCCCTTTTTTATAATGCGTTAACGGCCGGTGCGGGTCCGCCGGCACAGCAACCGAAGAGGCGGCGCGCTGCGGGCAACGGTTCGCGCCCGCGGCTTCAGCAGGAGAATCGTCCGGAGGCCTTGTTCATGTCAAACTGATTTGAGATTTCGGTGTATGATGGCTGCGTGAAACGAGATAACCGATGGCAAAAAGCAACATAAGAATCCTCGGCGAACCGAAACCTCCACAAACGGGCGAGTTTTCCTCCAAGGTCGTAAAGAAGCCAGTTGCGAAACCGAATCTGAAACCTGCGAAGAAGTCGTCGTAAGGGTTTACGGCCCCTGCGAAGTCTTGCTCGTATGCCACATACGGTGCGTTTTACACGCGCAGTTGTGTCAACCAACCGTGCACGGCATCAATGAGACACAGAGAGATCAGCCAGCCAGATCGCAACTGCCCCGCCGCGCTTCTGCGCGAGCTTGCCGCACGATGACGGTCAATCGCCGCGTCTTCCTCGCAGGCGCGCTACTCCCCCGATACCTTCGCGCCGCCCCATTCGACCTCGTCATTCGCAATGGCCGCGTCATCGACCCTTCGCAGCGCCTTGACCGCATTCTCGACGTTGCCATCCGCGGTGGAAGGATCGCCGCACTGGGGCACAATCTGGGCGGCGCCGAATCGATCGACGCCTCCGGCAAGCTTGTCGTGCCCGGCCTGATCGATATCCACGTCCACGCCCGCGACGCCGAGCTGCCACCGCCGGCGATCCTTGCCACAGGTGTCACCACTATGGTTGACGCCGGTTCCCGAGGTGCCGACAACGTCGATCAGCTGATTGGCATCGCCCGCGACGCGCCGAACCGCATGCGCATTCTCCTGAACATCGGCCGTCTGGGCAACAATCCCAATCGCCGCGGCGAATTCCTCGACGGCCTTGCACCCGCTGACGTCGAGAAGTGCCGCGCCGCGGTGGAACGTAATCGTCAATGGATCATCGGCATCAAGGCCCGCCTCTCGCGCGGCATTGCAGCAGATCACGATCTCGAAGTCCTGCGCCGCGCACGGCAAGTGGCCGCACCGCTGAACATCCCGCTGATGATCCACATCGGCGATACCGTCTCTCCGCTGCCGCAGATTCTTGCGCTTCTGAAGCCTGGCGACATTGTGACGCACATGTACACCCCCACCCAGGGCATTCTCGATAAACAGGGCCGCATCCTTCGCGAAGTCCGCGCCGCGCGTCATCGCGGTATCCTGTTCGACTTCGGCAACGGACGCACCGAACACTGGAATTGGACTGTTGCGGAAAGCGCCCTCGCGCAGGGCTTCGCGCCGGACACTATTTCGAGTGATCTCGATCTCGCCGGCCACACCGAGCAGGTCTTCGATCTGCCCAATGTTCTTTCGAAGTTCCTGCTGCTGGGGATGCCCCTCAATAAGGTGATTGCGTGCGGCACGGCGAACGCCGCAAAAGCCTTCCGCGAATTCAGAACTCTCGGCTCACTCCGCCCCGGCGCGCCCGCCGACGTGGCCGTCCTCGAACTCGCACAGGGGAGTTTCGAATTCGTGGACAATTTCAAAAACGTACGAATGGGCAATGAAAAGCTGGTCGCCCGGGTAGTCATCGCCGGAGGGAAGCGCTCCCCGTAGCTAATCCAGACGCTCCGAGTTGATCTCAATAACGTGCCGGTCGGGATCGCAGATATATATCTGTGGGTACCCAGCGGTGGGATGGGGCTGCAGGATCATGCAGTACGGATCGTCAGGCTCGGCATCCTCCCGGTATCCTTTCCCGTGGAGGAACTCTACTGCTGCGTGATAACTCGGTACGCGAACCGCGAAATGAACGTCGCGCGTGTCGAGCGGCTTCTCACGGAAAGTAGCGCGGTCGTGAACGATCAAGTGTATCTGCCGGGAATCCCCGAGTTGAAACCAGGCACCTCGAAAATTGAATGGCGGCCGCGGGATCTCTTCGATCGACAGGATATCGCTGTAGAACTCCTTCGACCGCTCAATGTCGGTGACTGTCAGCGCGACGTGGTGAATCGTGGTGATTTCCATACAAGCAATCGCCAATCTACCATTACACGGCAGCGTTCGTGACTACCGCTTCTCGCTTCATGCTAATCGGTCTTCCCGGCCGTCGTCGATCTGAAGATTCCGTGAAAAAATGGATGGCCGAACAAACCGATCGCCAGGATTCCGCCAAAGAGAGCCATCGCCTCAAAGCTCTCCCGTCCCTCGCGCTCCCAGTAAACGTCTCGCAGATTCAGCCACAGCGCAAACTCGTCCAGAGTGAGCGCGGCGGCAACTCCGTAAGTCATCGACATCAGGCGACCCAGCCACCGCAGCGAACCCGGCGTCCCGGTGCCCACCTCCAGGAGCCAGCCGTAGCCTGAAAGCAGCAGCAGTAGAATTCCCCAGACTAAGTGATGAATATGCCGGCCTCCCATCGAGACATCGTGGAATGGGCCGAAATTGTTGCGGATCGCTATTGTAATGCCGCGCACGACCAGTACGGCCGTGAAAAAGCCGAGTGACGCCAGGAACAGCCGCTCTCGCGGTGATTCTGCGAGACGTGCATTGTATATGTGCCGGAGCCGAGTGCCAGAGACAAGCGTCACCAGCGCGGCCAGAATCCCCCCGATGATCAGCGGGCCAATCCAGAACGTGCGATGCGTCCACGGCATCTCTGAATTGTATTTGGAACCTGTTCATCGAATTGGGCGCGCTGCTCCCGATATAACCCACGGGTTACGTCGGTTCACACTCAGTCGCCGAAACGCTGCGCCGCGCGGGCCTTGGCTCTTGCGGCCTCGACTTCCCGGTCTCGCGGAGGCGCGGTCGTTTCGAGTGAAAGCAAAAGGCGTGTAGAGATCCCCGCCACCTGATCCACCGCGTCCTGGAACAGTTGTTCGTTTACCTTCGATGGCTTATTGAATCCCGTGATCTTCCGCACGAATTGGAGTGACGCCGCGCGAATCTCCTCTTCCGTAACTGGAGGGTCAAAGTTGAAAAGCGTCTTGATATTCCTGCACATTGTTGACTCGGAGCCTGTGCAGATAGCCCAAATGATAGAGCGCGTGGTAATCTGACAGGTCTTCTCATAGTTTGGCATTGAGCGCTTCAGGAGTCACAGCCTCCATTGTCGTCGTGGCCGGCTAGAGCAGACCGGAGAAACGTGGCCTGAGCTGAATCGGCTCGCCGGTTCCGAAGCCTACATATAACTGGGCGATCTGATGGTTTGCCACCGAAATGTACATGCCGAAGCCGATGTCGTGGCGGAGCTGTGTCAGCGCGAGGTTTGAAGGCTGGAAGCCGACCTTACCTACGTCGTAAAACGCGAGAAGTCCAAATATGCTCCAGATCGGGTGGCGATATTCGGCCTGCAGAAATACGCGGTTCGGCGCGCGGAAACGATAGTCGCTGAAGCCACGCAGCGTGTCGCTGCCGTGGATGTCCATGCCTCCGAGCGTCGGATCGAGGAAGAACGGCGATACGTTGCCTGCCGCGTCAAACGTCATGTCGGTGCGTCCAACGAGCGTGAGAGTACCCAATGAACAGTGATCGCCGCTGCGTGAGGCCGGACAGACCCACTCGGTGAATCCTCCGCCCCGGCGGATCGCAGTCGCGGAACCGACGTGGACCGGAACAGACAGAGGCAGAGTTGTGATGGTGGAGGCGGTAAGGCGCTGGAACGAAAACCTGTCGTTGCCGATATCGTGATAAAAGGTGTAGCCGATGCGCGCCAGCGTTGACGGGGAGCGATGCGGCGGAACTTTGAAGACAAGGTAGGGTTCGACGCGCAGGAAATCGTCCGTGGCAAAGAGGCCGGGCGCGGTTGCGGAGTTGAATTCCTGAGTGATCGCAGTGCCGCCGTTAGGAGCGCCAATGCGCGGGCGAAGAAATTCGGTGGTGAGTCCGAAGTCACCCCATGAGGTCAGCGGATTGTTGTAGCTCGCACGCAGGTCGAACTGCTTCTGGCTATACTCGGTGTTATTGGCGAGCGATGTGCCGGGGCCGAGCCCGTAGAACCATTGTTGTTTGGCGTCCAACAAGTCGGCGCGAAAGGTGATGGATGACTTGGAGTCGAGTTCGGCATCGCGCTCCAGTGTACTGCCAATTCCGCCCAGTCCATTCCGATGGGACAGGAACAGGTGCTCGGTTCCTCTGACTTTCGGGACGGCAACTACTGCCTGGGCGCGCACGAGCCAGGAAGTGTCATCAGAGACCAGCGCTGTCGCTGAGAACACCATCTCGGTTCGGTTGATGCGCGGGATCATCTCCCATTCCGGACCTATGGCGAGAGTACCGGCGCCGGGTGCGATGGTTGCGACTTTGAGGTGGACCGGATCGGCGTTGAAGATCTCTTCAAAGCACTCTATCAGCCAGTATTTGCCGTAACCGAGGTTGGCGCGCTCGAAACAGGAGCGCTGCAGATCCTGATAGTCCGTGGCGTGGGCGGCCGTCCCAAAGATGGCGAGGAGAAGAACGGTTCGGAGGCTCTTCATGATTTTCAGTTGGGCGACATTATTGATTTCGACCCCACGGCGTGGGGAAGCCGGCGACCTTTGAATACACGCTGCGGACGTATTGCTGCGCCTCAATGTCCGTTTTGAGGTTGTTCGGGTTGATGCCTGTTTGCCGATGTGTTGGCTGACGAATTTCGAGATGACGGGCCCACTCCACGTGCGCTTTTTGCAGATGGTTCATCGGACGCGGAGTGCCGGGTCCCGAAAAGCGCGTCCGCGGAGTGAATCTCATTTCGTCTCGGCCGCGCGGTTTGGCGCCGAAGTCAAATGCGGCATCGAGCGGATAAGCCCGCCTGGCACGGGCGCCCAGCGCGTCGTCCTGCCAGGTTCCGGTGAGCAGTTTACGCGCGCAGGCGATGAGCGAGGTATGGTCGCAGATTTCGGTGATGATTCTATGCGGCGTATACGGCGAGATGATTACGGCCGGCACGCGCACACCGTAGCGAGTGAAGTTGAACGGCGGGTCCATTGAGACCTTGTCGTCAGGCGCGATAGCCGCCGGGGGAACCACATGGTCGTAGATGCCACCATGCTCATCCCAGGTGAGGATGAAGACCGTACTTTCCCAGACTTCGCGGCGCTGACGGAGCGCATCGTAGACGCTGAGAATCAGCTCCTCGCCTTCGATGAGGTCGCTGTCGGGATGCTGATCGTTCTGCGGCCGGAAGATACCTTCACGAATCTCGGAGGCATAGCGGGGCTCGAGAAAACAGTAGCCGGGAAGATCATTGTCCGCGGCGTCCTGGTAAAAGTCGTCGAGCGTGCCGAAGTAGCGGTCCTGATGTTTGCCAAGCTCGGGGAACGTCGCGGTGATGGACCAGCCGGCAGCGTAGATCGTGGATGAGATGCCTGCTTTCGCCAGCTCCTGATAGATGGAATTGCCAGCGTTGAAGTCGAAGGGCGCCATGTCGAGCCGCCCCTGCGAGGTGCCCGTGTGGGCGAACATGCGGTTGGGCAGCGTTGGGCCTGGAAGCGAAGAGAACCAGCTGGTGCATAGCGCATAGTTACTCGCCAGCTGAGTCAGCACGGGCACGTTGGTTTTCGGCTGGCACTTCACGATGTTGAGAGCGCGCTGATCGGGATTCCCGACCTTGGCGTCACGACATGTGTTGGCGTAGGACTCGATGAAGTGATTCATCGTTGGCGTGGCTTTCGGGTCGTAAGTGTCCCTGCCGTACATTTGCAGCATGACGGGTTTGAAGTCGTGATCAGGATCAGGATCGACACCCATAGGGCCCGCATCCACCCCGTTGTTATTGGGGTGAATGGGTTCGCCAGCATGATCGCGATCGACGACGTCAGCAGGAATCTCGGTGCCGGGAATACCGGAGAAACCAAGCATGTGGTCGAAGGACCGATTCTCCATCATCAAAACGACGATGTGTTTGATCGGATGTTTCTGCGGCGCAGGCGTCTGGGTGAACGCTGCCGATGGAAGAGCGGCGGCTGTGAGACTGGCATGAAGAAACTCACGTCGGCTGGGCATTTTGGCGTTAACGGAGCTTCAGGCCAGTGTGGAGCCGTCCATTTTCAGATCGGTTTTATATCGATCCAGGTGTGGAATCCCGTCCTTGATCAGGCTTCGGTGCTCTTGATTGAAGATGTCGAACAAGATGCTATTTATTATGCGCTACTCGTGGAAAACCAATCGTCGATCGAAGTATCATTCATTTTCTCTCTATTGAAAATCTACCCGAGTATAGGGCCCTCCTTGAAATTGCATGGCATGTCGAACTAGCTTTGTCAGGGCTTTCGATAATGCCAAATAACACTAACAAAAGGACTTAACGATGAATGCTTTGGCGGTGGCCGACAGGGTTTCAGAATGGCGCAGATTGAAGGCGCTGGTACTCGATAGCGTTTCCTCCCCGATCACGAGCCGCTGGCGCCGGAACTTGCTGCTGGAATCGCCAGGATCAAGGGCGTCAGGTCGCGAGGAGTGCGCGTCGGCAACTGGCTTTCGCTCCGCCAGGCGCAGGCTTTGCTGAACGCGCCCGACGTCCACACAAGGAAGGGGCTGCGCGACAGGGCCATGTTCGCCCGGTTGCGGATTGCGCGGCTCCGAATTGACAAATTTGACGATGAAGCACGTCAAACAACGCGAGAACCGGTGGTGCATTGTAGATCTGGTCGGGAAGGACGGCCGCGTGCGGACCATCCCGATGCCGGCTTGACGTAGACCACAATTAGCCTGCGGACTCGGATGCGTTTGTTATAGAATTGGCTGCGCTCGGGGAAAACCCGACAGGGGAGTATACAATTTGACAAAAGTGTTCAAGGCGTTCCAGTGGACACGTGTGTGTGCGCTCATCGCCTTCTTTCTCGTCTGCATGCCTGCCATGAATAGTCTGCATGCTCAGGTGACCACAGCAACCATTTCCGGCAGCGTAACCGATTCTTCGGGGGCCGCAATCGCCGACGCCGCAATTCAGGTAAAGAACACCGGCACCGGCTTAAGCCAATCCACCAACACCGACGGTCAGGGTCGATTTAATGTACCGAGTCTTGCCGTCGGCGATTACGAAGTCGAGGCATCAAAAGCGGGTTTTGCCACGGCCGTTCGCACCAATATCAGTTTGACAGTCGGAGCATCATTCGTCACGGATTTCGCATTACAAGTAGGCCAATCTAACCAGACGGTCACCGTTCAGGCGGAAACCGCACAGGTCGATACGACTTCTTCGACACTCGCGAATCTGGTCGAGACGAAGCAGATGGTGGACTTGCCGCTGAATGGCAGGAATTTCCAGCAGTTGATTCTGCTCTCACCAGGCGTTAACGTAGCGCAGACTTCGACCACATCCTTCTACGGCAAGGGGGATACTTATTCGATCGCAGGCGCCCGGCCGGAAGGCGCGGCTTATTTGCTGGATGGCACGGACATCACAAACTTCTTCAACCACGGCTCTGGCGCTGGATCGCTCGGAACATCGCTCGGTATCGACGCCATCGCCGAATTTCAGACTCTGACGAATACCTATAGCGCGCAGTTCGGCGGCAATGGCGCCGTTATCAACGCGGTCAGCAAGTCCGGGACCAATAGCTACCACGGGACGGCTTTTGAGTTCCTGCGAAACAGCGATCTCGACGCGCGGGATTTTTTCGCTCCAACTTCGTCACCTCCGCCGTTCCGTCGCAATCAGTTCGGCGGCGCACTCGGCGGGCCCATCAAGAAGGACAAAATGTTCTTCTTCGTCAACTACGAGGCATTGCGGCAATCGCTCGGTATCACCAACAAGATCACAGTCCCGGATGCCAACGCCCACAACGGATACCTGCCTTGCGCAGCCGCAGCGGGAGTTCCCTGCGGCGGTAACGGGCTTGCCTACGTAGGTTTTGCTTCACCCGCGATCGCTTCCGCCATGGCACTCTTTCCGACCGCGACTATTCCACTTTCCGGCGGAATCGGGAACGCTTTCGCGAATGGCACCCAAGTCGGTAACGAATACTATCTGCTGGGCCGCTTCGACTATACGTTGTCATCGCGGGATTCGATCTTCACGCGCTACGTCATGGATAGTTCCAGTTTCACGAATCCTTTCCCCGGCACCAACGCTGCCGGATGGCCCGATTCCGAGCCGACGCGAAATCAGTACGTTACGGTCGAAGAACGCCATATACTTTCCGCGAGCCTCATCAACGTCGCGCGAGCCAGTTTCGTGCGCACGGAAAACTCGGCCACCAGTCTCACAACGAACGCCGCGCTGCAGTTCGCTCCGCATCTGGGGGGACAGGATGGCAACATCACGGTCACGGGCTTGACCGGCCTGGGTCCTTCGGCACTGACGCCCTACAGCCTGATTCAGAATAAGTTCGCCGAATCGGACGACATTTACTGGACGCACGGCGCCCACAGCATCAAGTTCGGGCTCGGCCTGAACCGTGTGCAGACTTTTGAGAACCAGCCGTTCTCCGGAGCCGGCGCTTACACCTTCCCCAGCCTGCTGGGCTTTCTGCAGGGTACGCCGAACCGGTACGGCGGAGCCTATCCGGTCGGTTATGTGTACCCCGGCGGCGAGACTTCGCTCTTCGGCAACTATAACCCGGATGCCTATCGGGCCTTCCGCGAGACCCTGGTAACTCCTTACATCAACGACGACTGGAAAGTGAACTCGAAGCTCACCGTCAACATCGGTCTGCGCTACGATTTCGACACCAACCCGAAGAGCGCCATGAACAATCTGCTCGTGATCACCAATCCGCCTTTCAACAGCGTCGGCGGTCCGATTTCGAAGGGCTTCACACAAGTTCCAAATGTCTGGCGTCACAATCCTTCGCTCAACAACTGGGGCCCCCGGCTCGGGTTGGCCTACGATCCCTTCAAGGATCACAAAACTTCGTTCCGCGCCGGATTTGGCGACAACCACAACGTACTCGCGCCTCGCGTATTCACATCAGGGTATGTGACCGGACCTCCGTTCGCTTCAGTGATCGTCACTCCCAATCCATCGCAGCCGGTCATCCCCTACCCCAATCCATTTGTGGGTACTGTGACTCCGCCGCTACCCAGCAATGGTCAGACGGTGGATTACAACGACACGAAGACGCCTGCTATTTACCAGTGGAACGCCAACGTTCAGCATGAGTTGCCCGGCGACGTTATCCTGACCGTCGGCTATGTCGGATCCCATGGAAGCCATCTGGTGACCCAGAGCGACCAAAATCCACCAATCGAGCAGATTATCAACGGTGTGGCGTATTTCGGCAATCCAGCTACGGGACTATCGTTCCCGCGGTGGAGTCCCAGCTTTGGTGCCATTAACGCTCTACAGGCCAACGGAAGATCGAGCTACAACTCGCTCCAGGTGAACGCTGTTCACCGCTTCAGCCGGAATTTTCAGGCGCAGGTGGCTTACACCTGGGCGCATTCGATCGACGATGGTTCCGGATCGAGCGGTCTCGAAACGGGTGGAGGACCGCGATCCGATCCCTACGACTTCGCCCTTGATCGAGGCTCCAGTACCTTCGACGCCCGCCAGGCACTGCGAATCAACGGCGTCTATACCCTGCCGTTCAAGAAAAACCGTCTGGTGTCGGGATGGCAGATCAGCGGAATCCTCAGCAAGTCAACGGGCCTGCCGCTGCTCCTGACAACCGGCTTTGACCGCGAACTGGTTGGCCCGTCTTCAACGGTTAACGAACGTCCGAACCTGGTGCCGGGTTACACCGCACAATCGATTGTGGTGGGATCTGTAAACGAGTGGTTCAACCCGGCTGCTTTCGTCTTACAACCTCTCGGCACGATGGGGAATCTCGGGCGTGACATCATCCGCGGACCGGGTGTCTTCAACTCCGACATCTCGTTGCTCAAGGATACGAGGATCAGAGAAAGATTTGTGCTGCAGTTCCGGGCAGAGTTCTTCAACTTCCTCAACCATGAGAATTTCGGTACGCCGAACCTGACACTATTCACTACAGCGGGTGCGAACTCGGCCGCCGGGCAGATTACGACGTCGAACCCCGGCACGATTCCTCGCCAGATCCAGTTCGCCTTGAAACTCAACTTCTAGGGGACGTCCTTCCTTCAACCCTGTCCGCGGAGCAAGCTCAAGCACGTTTGCTCCGCGGCTTTTCATTATCGCCGCCAAATTCGGGCCCGTCCGAGGCCATCGCGTAACCGCACCACCGGCCTTTCTTCGCCCACCAGGTCTGCTTGAGAATCGGCGGAATACTGCACTGCG
>Ga0206860_10141_pt1 | contig 17216 bp, 11 predicted proteins | sample Alteio_BWOrgCont_44_FD_152624 | JGI IMG/M metagenome (GOLD analysis project Ga0206860, IMG submission 152624) | Enriched cells from forest soil in Barre Woods Harvard Forest LTER site, Petersham, Massachusetts, United States -... | ecosystem: Environmental > Terrestrial > Soil > Temperate forest >...
ATACAGTGGGTTGTTTGGCTAACATTAGGTTGTTAGATAAAGATTTACGGATATCTATTAGAAACATGTATTCTGAATTTCCTGATGAGTTACATGAAACGCTTAATACTATCTTCGCAGTAGTTGAAAAGGTACTCCCTATTTTTTCTGAAATTATTCCGCAACTTATAGAAAATCTTCAAGAAATTGGAAATCAACAAGGATTGAATTATCTAAAACAAGCTTCTACTAAAACTACTGAAAGTAAAAAAGAAAAGCCTTTCTTATCTTATGGAAAAACACCTACGGATTTTTTAAAATGGCACGAAGAAAATACAAAACAATTCTACAATGCTAATCCTGAATTAAAAAAAGACTTGAAAGGATGTGATACATATACGGAATATCTTTTTGTACATGGTGGTGCAAGAAATGGTAGATCGTTAGAAGCATCAAAACGCTATGGTTTGGATCCCGACGAAAATTAGATTATTTATAATTTGAAAAAGTCATGCATCAATTCGTAAAGTCTGGTTTGGTTTGCAAATAAATTAGCCCAAACATTTACTTTACCCAAAGCTTGCTTAACTTTTTGAAAGAGTTCTTTTAACAACTCTTCTGCAGTACGTCCATCTAGCCTCCACCCCCTCCACTCCCTCCTAATTTCTTCTTATAATAAATAAATACAGGTCCATTATAGCCTTCCTCATTAGCAGATTGCCTTAAATTGCTCAATACGTCTTCCGATAAGCGGCAGTCAATTAAATTCACTGTGCATGTTATTGGCAATTCTAAAATTTCAGTAGGAAGATCTGTTAAAGATATATTCTTTGTAAGATCTAATTTACTTAACACATTTAGATTGCCAATTTCCACTGGCAAAGTAGTCAGTCTATTTTTATAAAGACTTAATTCCTGCAAATTAGTCAGGTTGCCAATTCCAGCGGGCAAAGCAGTCAATCTATTTGATCTAAGGTTTAACCGCTGCAAATTAGTCAGATTGCCGATTTCGGCTGGCAAAGTAGTCAAGCTATTATGAGAAAGACTTAATTCTTCCAAAGTTGCCAGATTACATATTTCAGTTGGCAAAGTAGTCAACTGATTTCCAAAAAGACTTAATTTACTTAACATAGTTAGATTGCCAATTTCGTCTGGTAAAGTAGTCAAATCATTTGTTCCAAGATTTAATTGCTGTAAATTTGTCAGACTACATATTTGGTCTGGCAAAGTAGTCAATTTATTACTAGAAAGATATAATTCTCGCAAATTAGTTAGATTGCCAATTTCGGCTGGCAAAATAGTCAAACCATTATGAGAAAGACTTAATTCTTCCAAAGTTGTCAGACTACATATTTCAGCTGGCAAAGTAGTCAATTCATTTTTACTAAGATTTAATTTCTGCAAATTAGTCAGATTGCCAATTTGGGCGGGTAAAGTAGTCAATTCATTTTTACCAAGATTTAATTCCTGCAAATTAGTTAGATTGCCAATTTCAGCTGGCAAAGTATTCAAGCAACAGCTAGAAAGATCTAGTGTCTTAAGGCGAGAAAAAGCTGGGTGTGTAAATATTATGGTCGGTATTTTATTTGAACCAAATTCACTAAATGAAAGCGAATCTTTCTCAGGCTTCCTAATAAAATCTAAAATCCTCGTGATTATTTCCTCATCAAAACGTTCAGTTCGTAAGCTTTCTCTTATGCTATCATCGATAAAATTGTCTATTATGTGAGTGTCGCAAGTTTTAAGATTGGCAAAAAAACTATATTTATCCAGACCAAATTCATTAATCAGAATATTCAAGCCCAGCCAATAAGCGCATTTAACAGGCCAAGCATTATTGTGTTTATCGATCTTCGTTTTAATAAATTTCAGATTATGTTGTAGTATATCATATTGATCATCTTCTAGTTTTGCTTGATTGAATCCAGTAAATACATTTTTTGCCACATAATCTGTAATAGATGTTATGCCAATTTTTTTGCTGCCACCAATAGTTAGTTTATCATCTTCGATATTAAAGAATTGATTATCTTCAATTCTTCCTTTTATCAAATTATCCATACAAACACCTCATTTATCTATGAGTTTATTGTAACACAACCTAAAATAAATCAAATTAACTAAAACTTATTTTTATATTTATCAAACTATCGATATAAAGAACGTTTACATTATTTATAATTTGGCACATTATAAAACATAACTTCAAATAAATCAAATTAAATTAACTAAAGTTGGTGTTTATAAAATTTTTAATTACCTGAGCTTTAGGTTTATGTCTTTATAAATAGACTTCTTTCGAAAGAAGTCTAATGAATAATATGAGAAAAATTTGAATGACAAAAGACCTCTAAATGATTTAAAAGCTTATTTACTACAACTATGCTAATCATGAGAGGTCAAAGTTATAGATTTAACCGAATTGTATAAAGTGATTGCTACATAACAGATTGGCAGTCTCTTTTTTGTCCCTTAGATTCATTTGCTATATTTCCATAAGGCTGGAAATCTTAAATTAAAGAGGGCCAGCAATCCTAAACTACATAGAGCACCCCAAAATAGGGCCGCCTGTATACCAATAGAGTCAGCTAAAAATCCTAATATGGCATTGCCCAGTAATGGTCCGCTGCTGTAGCTTAGCATTTCAAATCCGGCAATACGCCCGCGAATGGCCTCAGGAATGGTTTCATTCCATAAAGACATGCGAAAAACACCACTGACCATATCAAAAAATCCGGCACAGAAAAGCCCTGTTAAAATTAAATTGAAATTGGGGGCCAGACCCACAAAAACTAAAGAGAGCGACCAAGTGGCTGCGGCGCCGATAATAAAAATGCCATAACGCTTACAAGATAGTGTCCAACGTGATGTTAGAGTCATTAAAAAGGCTCCGATTGATGGAAAAGCATATAACATTCCTACGGCATCTTCTTTTTGGAAAGCGACAGCCAGAGCTGGGTATAATGCCACAGGATTGCACAATACCATGACGATAAAGTCACTGCCATAGCTGCTGAAAATTTCTTGCCGCGATTTTACGTAACGATAACCTTCGATAATTTCGCCGACAATCGACTTTGATGGAGTTTGCGCTTTATTATCACTTAATTTTTGATAATTTACACCGAGCAGAAACAAAAGAGAAATAAAGAAACTAAAGGCATCAAAAATATAAGTATAAAAAGCGCCCACTGCAATCATTGCAAAACCACCAATCATAGGGCTAAGAATAGTAGTAAGAATATGTCTAAGTGGTGTTAGGGCACTTATTTTAGCTATTTCATCGGTTGCGACTAACCTTGGGGTAAGTGCTTCAAGGGCAGGTCTATGGATGCCCCCTAAAAAAGAAGCTAGAGCTGTAAGGGCAAAAATAATCCATAAGGCGGGGGTTGCCGCAAGCGAATTGATTGCTAGACCTAGGGGGACAATACTTAAACCAATTTCGGCTAAAATAAGAATTTTCTTTTTTTCAAAACGATCAGCTAGCACTCCTCCTAATAAGCTTGAGAAAAAAATAAAAATAAATTCTACTCCACTTACTAATCCCGTGTAAAAAGTGGAATTAGTAATAAAATAGACTTGAAAAGGGACAATGACTGCTGTCATTTGTGTGCCAAATGCCGATATTAACTGTCCAAGAAAAAGACGTCTAAAATTTTTATGGCGAAATGGACTTAAATCTATAAACATGAGTGCATATTTTGTTTTATATAAGTAGTATATCAGTCTACAGAGGTAGCTAAATAATAATATTTATTGAGAATGTAGTGATAAAGAAACAAGAGAATATGCCAATCTTGGATATGTAGCAATAGGTAACATAAAACACATTGACATCCGCTTAAAAATAAAGCGGATGTCAAATTATTTCAGTCTAATGACGGGTTACGCGTGAATTGTTTAATGCTACTAAGTTGAAGGCGCGAGTACCAACAGTAGTTCCTGCGCTAAATGCAGAGAGAACTACAGATACTTGATCGCCTCTTTTTAAGTATATTAAGCGATTAGGAAAACGAAGTTCTCCAGTAAGACTTAGAGTGTTTGCGTTAGTACCGAAAAAAGTTAATAACTCTCTTCCATTGATTGTAATATAGCCACTAACAGCATCTCCAAGAGCTGGCACTGTTGTTGCTAGAGCAGCGTCGATAGAATATAGTCCTGGAACTTCAATTTCGAAAACTGTTCCAGAACTATTAACACGAACGTTAGTAGTAAAATTATTTACAGTAAATGGAATAGGATCGCCAACTGCTGGAGCAACTGTAGAAGTATCTTGATAAATAGCTTGAGCGGCCTCTACTACGCTTATGCTTCTATCACGATTTCTATCACGATTTTTGTCGCAGCAATCTTTAGCAAATATTTCTGAAGTTGACAAAAGAGCCAATAAGCCTGCAACCATAGCAGTTTTATTGAAGCTAAATTTTTTTGTGAGCATCTTACCCTCCTAGTTAAAGTTAAACGCCTGTTAAGGCTAATTGCTAACTTATTTTGAACTTTTTGTAAATAAATTTTTTGTTGTTATCTTTGACTACATAAGCTAAGAATAGCATCTAGACTATATCTAAGAGGATAAAATAGAATGGTGATTACATAAGAAAAAATTTATTATTTGATTGCAAAGTTGGCTAAAAAATTAAGATTTGAGTTTAAAAAACTCAAATCTTAATTTTTTAATGACTATAGAGTCTTCAGAGGTCTATTTGATTGATTTAAAGTTCAAGTTTAAAGCATGTTGAATATTTCACAAAGAATCACTGCAATAGCCACATTAGTAGAGAGTTTAATTAAAAAATTTCTCTTTAATTCTGGATAAAATAATTCTCTGCCTTTTATTTGCCAAAACAAATAGACTGGCAATAAAACAGCGATAACAGCCAAAATCATGCCAGCAAAGCCTAAAACTGTTATAAAGGCATTGGGAATATATATTACCACTAAATAGGCAGGTAATATGGTCATTATGGAAGAAAGTAGATTGCGAATCCCATTATGGGATACTTTTTTTAATAAAATTTTCTTAAGAGAATCACAAAGCCCGACACCCACGCCAAGAACTGATGTAGCGATTGCTAATAATGAAATCCACCAGACGAGCAGTTGGACGGATTGCCATTTGGCAATACCACTGAGTACTTGAATTAGTTCGCCAACTTCAGCTTTTCCCGTGACCATTTGATTATAAAACTGAGGATTATCTTGATAAACAGCACTCAGTATGCTGCAAGTCCAAACAATATAAATAACGGTGGGAATTAGGCTACCCCATAAGAAGGCATTTTTAAGCATTTTTACGTTTTTATTGCAGTAATTAGTCAGTGTGTGAAAAATTACTTGAAAACCAAAAGATGTGAATACTATCGGTATTAAAGCTGCCCATGCAGACAGATTACTAGAGTGTTCAGAAAATAAAGGGAGATTTGTCCAGTCAATTGTGATAGCCAGACCGGTCAGCAAAATTGCCAAAACTACCAGTAAGCCAATAAATAAAAAACGATTAAAATAATCAATAAATTTAATAGGTAGCAAAAGTAGGGCGATTGCGACCAGTGCATAGCAAGTGGCAATATTACTCAAAGAGTACTGCATTCCCATTTTTGAGATGATTAACTCTTCAATAATAGATGATCCTCCATAAATAAATACCGCTAACAAAGAATATGAAAGCACTTTTAGGCAAAGTGTTCCAATTAATTCTGCTACTTTGCCTGAATAACAGCGTCCTAAAGCCCCTAATGAAAGCCCATCACCGGCTTGTAAATTAAGTTCTATATTTACTAGCGATGTATGGTACATGATGAACCAAACAGAGATCATCAACAATACACTGGGGATAAGCCCTAGTTTTGCTAGTACCATAGGTAGAGCTATCATTCCGCTGCCTATGCATGTTCCAGCTACAAGTAGGATAGCCCCAATTTGTTTATGCATGATATTTTTTCTCCTGATAAATTATTATCTACAAATTTTTATCGATTTTTTTTGATCTATAAGAAATTAAAAGCCATAACATTTAACTCATCTTACGCATAATTTGAAGAGTGTTTTCAATCTGAATTCTGAATTTTTAAATAAATGTCTGTAGGCAAAAAAAAACCCCGCTTTTGGCGGGGTTTTTTTATACACTTGCTTTTACAAGCGTCAACTAACCTCCCGCCTCATGGGTAAAATAAAAAATAGCAATAGGCTGTTGATGATAGTGTACGCATTTAAAATATTCTTGTTTAAGATTTAAGATAAATTATACTTTGCATTGTAGTTTACTGTCTATGTTTTTCTAGTTTTTACAAAAAAGCCAGTTTCTAAAGAAGTCTAATGTCACAAAGACTGTTTTAGACGATCGCTGTAACTATGCCATAGCGCTATGAGGTTTCTGATCTAAATATTTGCTACAAACCATTTTGCTACCTATGATAAGTATAATTCCTAGTATGATAAAATAAAGTGGTAAAGGCCAAGCTGTGCCATTATGTAGCAAACTAATCAACCACGTAAAGATGGCAATTAAGCAATAATAAAAACCACCAAAAATAGAGCCAGCAGTTCCGGCTGCGTGTTTATACGCTTTTAAAGCATTACTTAAGCTATTTGGAATAATCAATCCCACGCCAAAAAATATCAAAAATAGTGTTAGTATTGTTGCCCCCATGCCCATCACGGTAGTATTTAAAATTTCAAATAACACAAAGATCATAAATAAGAAAGCACCTAGCAATACGCAAAGTGCCCCCCATTGAATGAAGGCCTGTGGAGAAAAGATATGATTCTTTTGATAACTTATTTTAGCAGCTACAATGGTAGCAGTCGCTATTAACAATCCAAAAAGTCCATAAAAACTGGGTGCTATTTGCAATTGCTCTATAAAAATGAAAGGAGCTTCTTGATAAAAACCAAATAAAATGCCATTAGTTGCCCCAATTAAAAGAATGTGACCCCATAAGGTGCGCACGCCTATCATTTGGAGCAATAAAGAAGCAGTTTTCTTGGCTGATAAACGGACAATGTTAGCAGGGCGAGTTTCAGGTAAAAATGAAAATGTAAAAATAGATAAACAGAAGGCAAAGAGTACTAAAATCCAAAAATTGGCCCGCCATCCCCAAAATTCGCTGATAAATCCACCAAGTATGGGTCCAAGGGCCGGCGAAAAAGCAATTGCCCCAGTCAGCACTGAGAAAATTTTAGTTTGTTCTGTACCGCTATAAGAATCGCGTAAAATTGTTTGAGTGATGACTGAACCTACACTTGCTCCAAAGGCTTGCAAAAAACGCCATGCTAATAAGGCTTCCACATTTTGTGCTAGAGCACATCCCAAAGTTCCAATTCCATAAACAAAGATGCCTGCTAACATGGCTGTGCGTCTTCCTAAATAATCAGAGATTGTTCCCCAAATTAAAACTCCCAGGGCAAATCCTAAGAAATAAATGGAAAGGGTAGTCTCAACAATATAGGCACTTGCCTGTAATCCTGCTGCGACGCTTGGTAAAGCTGGCGTATAAATAGTTTCACTAATCTGCGGAAATCCGATCAGGGCAATCAGCAAACTTATGGGAATTGTTTTTTCGTTATTCATTCTAGCTCCAGAAGTTTTAAAGTTAATGTCCTATTACCTATAACCTGAATTTTAAGTTTTTCGTCCTTTGACGCTAGTCTAAGTGGTAAAAAAAACTCAAAACTCAAGTTTATAGTAATTAAGTGCACATTTGTTTAGAATATTCTCAATTGTCATCTAATCATAACTAATGGTTAATAATGCCTGATTTTACACAGCTCAAAACGTTTATTTCAGTAGCCGATCTAGGTAGTTTAGCGGCGGCGGCCCGCACATTGCAGATTTCTGCAGCCGCTGTCAGTAAGCAATTAACCAAACTTGAGATAGAGCTAGGTGTACAACTTTTAAGACGCACTACGCGGCAAATAGAATTAACACAAATAGGGATAAATTATTGTTTGCAATGTCGGCGTGTTTTAGAAGAATTTGAAATGGCCTCAGCTTTAATTTCACAAATAAAATTAGTGCCACATGGCATTTTAAAAGTAGTTAGTGGTAGGCATTTTGCCACTACTTACATTGTGCCATTTTTAAAAGAGTTTATTTTAAAATATCCTAAAATTGAGCTAAATCTAGAACTTGCTGAACGCGTTCCAGACTTAAACAACGAAGAGATTGATGTTGTAATTGGAATGAGTATTTGTGCCACTGGGGATGTTATTCAAAAAAAAATCGCAAACACTACTTATTCTTTTTGTGCTTCACCTGGTTATTTTAAGCAATTTGGCATCCCGGAAACACCATTTGATTTAAAACAGCATCGTTATATATCACACAGCATGCGTAAACCAGATAATGAATTGCATTTTAATGACGAGATGGTCGTCGCAATGCAGCCATATATTAAAATAAATGATGCCCAAACCATGTTACATTTGGCGCTGGATGGAATGGGAATTGTTAAGCTGCATCGTTATGTCGTTCAAGAGCAACTTAAACGTGGTTCCTTGCAAGAAGTGTTAGCCTCTTATAATACTATGTCAATTCCGATTTATGTCGCTTATCCTAATCGACGCTTTATTCCCTCTAAAGTACGCTGTTTTGTTGATTTTATTACTGAAAAAATGGATCAAAATATTTTCTAAAGATGTTTATTATCTTTAATTTCAACCATAAGGAGATACTGAAATGAATGAATTAACAGCTGAATTAGATTCAGAATTCGTTGAAAATAAAAAAGTTAAAGATGATATTGCCCACAATCAAAAATTTGGCACTTTTTTGGGTGTTTTTATTCCCAGCATACTAATGCTTTTTGGGGTAATCATTTTTTTGCGTTTAGGTTGGATTGTTGGAATTATTGGTTTGCCAATTACGTTAACTATTATTACCTTAGCCACTTCTATAGCTTTAATTACCGTACTTTCTATGTCCGCTATCGCCACTAATATTGAGGTTAAAGCAGGTGGTGTTTATTACATCATATCGCGTTCATTGGGTATTGAAATTGGATCAGCTGTAGGACTGCCACTTTTTTTTAAACAATCTCTAACTATTGCTTTTTGCGTGATTGGTTTTGCTGAATCTCTTAAAGACTTGATACCCTCTTGGGATATAACTTACATAGGCTTTGGAACCCTGATTGCTTTGACTCTTTTAGCTTATAAATCTGTCCATTGGGCTATGAAAGTGCAATTGTGGATCTTTATGGCTATTATTTTGTCGCTCATCTCTCTTTTTACGGGGAGTGAGATAGCGCCTATGAAGCCTGATTCATACATTCCCAGTTCTTTACCGTATCTGGGCTTTTGGGCTGTTTTTTCGATCTTCTTTCCAGCTATGACGGGAGTAGAATCAAGCGTTTCCTTATCAGGGGATCTACGTAATCCTAGTAAATCGCTTCCGCTGGGTACAATTAGTGCTATTTTAACAGGTTTTGTAACTTATGTGGCTATTGCCATTTATCTCTCTTATTATGTGCCAGTAGATCGTTTGGTTGAAGATCCACTTATTATGCAAGATTTAGCCTCGATTCCCTCACTAATCGTGGTAGGGATTTGGGGAGCTACCCTTTCTAGTGCTATTGGTGGTTTGCTTGGTGCTCCACGAACTTTAAAAGCGATTGCCGATGATGGCATTGCACCAAAAATTTTTAGTAAAACTTTTGGAGTGATGGAAGAACCGCGCTTGGCGACTCTTGCTACCTTTGCTATTGCTTTTTTAGGCATTTATTTTGGAAGTATTAATGTCATTGCCCCCTTACTTACTATGATCACTCTTATATGTTATGGGGTATTAAATTTATCAGCCGGGATTGAAACATTAATGGCTAATCCCAGTTGGCGACCTCGCGTAAAAATTCATTGGGTTGTCTCTCTAGCCGGATCACTACTTTGTTTTATTGCCATGCTAATGATTGAACCTGGTTATGCTTTACTTTCATTATTATTAATAGCTTTGATTTATTTTATTATGAAAAAACGGGCTATTGAATCTTCGTGGTTGAATATTTACCAGGGTATATTACTATTTTTTACACAATCAATATTGTATCGGCTTGTTTTAGATAATGCCGCCAAATCTTGGCGACCTCATTTTTTAGTGTTTACTAAATTTTCTGAAGAACATTCGATTGCATTATTAAAATTTTCAGAAGCAATTAGCCATAGTAAAGGTTTTTTAACTACTGCTTCGTTTGTTCCTCGCGGTGTTCTGACTTTTCAGAAACAACAAGAGTTACAAAAAGAAATGGAAAAACGTTTTCAAACCAATAATATTCAAGCTTTTGTAAGAGTTAATGAGGCATCTTCCATTATGGAGGGGATGAAAAATATGGTCGATTATTACGGATTAGGGCCCCTCTTGCCAAATACTGTTCTTTTAGGGGGAATTAAAAAGGGAGAAGCTGTCACTGAATTTATAGAAGTAATGCAAACGGCAATCTCAAAGCATTGTAATATCGTTATCATGAATGATGAAAATAAATTGACACAGGCTAATAAAAACAAAGAGATTCATCTGTGGTGGGATGACGCCAACACCGACAATTCAGATTTTATGCTCGTACTTGCCTACATGTTACAGCGCTATCAGAGAGGAAGAAATAAACGGATTTTTATAAAAGCTATAGTAGAAGATGAGATGCAGAAAAAAGCTAAATATGAACAATTTCAAAAAATTAGCCTGGAGCGACGCTTACAAATTGAAGCTGAAATATATGTAGCTCCTAATCAGATCACTAAAAGACTCAATCTAATACAAGAATTTTCCAAAGATGCTGAAATCATATTGATGAGTTTAAATGTGCCTCCTCAATTTGGTAACAATGTTGAAGAATATGCTGATTACCTTCAAATCCTTACTCAAAATATGGAAACATTACCATCTTTAGCCTTTGTTTTAAGTTCTAAGCATACACCATTAGATGTTATTCTTAGCTAATCGATGTGAAAATAAAGTTTTACAGATTTCCTTTCATGATTTCTTTAAAATATATATAATTTTTTTTAGCGGTTTGTTTTCATAACAGGCCGGTTAGTGTAAACTTTATTTTAATTTTAAAAACTCTTAGGAGGGCTGAATGGTTTTGTCAACATTAAGATTTATAATACCAATATTTGCAATGGTATCTTCTTTGCAAGCCACCATAGATATCAGTAATTTAAATAATTGCATAAATGAAGTGCGTAGCGCAGAAGCTTCACCACCCACAGTAATTACTTTTGATGCATATACCAATGATTACAATAAATTACTTTCTGATTTAAAAGTTGCTGCTGTCACGCTACCATATGTTTATCAACAAGCCGCATCTACCCCTTTAATTAATCTCTTAACTGGATTGGGTGAAGCCCAATATTTGCAAATTTTCAATAGTGATAATCTTGATGAAAGATCTCAAGCTATAAAAGAAATGCTTCCAGACGCTGCTCTTTCAATCTTATTTAATAATAGTGCTTTTTCTCAGGCCGTTAGCGCTTTTCAAGAAACCGTAGGCGATATCTATGCTAGCTTTATTGACGATGAGCGTACAGTCTCCAAAAAAACAGGTAGACCTATCGCTCCACCTACCTATGGAGTTATACCACCTTTGGTAAAATTTGGTAATGCCGATTCTGGGCCTTATACTTGGACCTCCGAGGTGACTTCGCATACTCTTGGTATGAAATGTGCTGTTGTAAGTCTTCCTCCAGCAAATATACAAGGTGGTTTATTGGCTTGGACGGCTTTAGGGCATGAAACAGGTGGTCATGATGTTATTCATGCCGATGATGGTCTATTAAATGAACTTTCTCAAAAAATTTATAGTGGCATATTGTCAGCTTATCGTTCGCCTGCCTTGGCCTCTTACTGGGCTGGTTGTACCGATGAGTTAGTGTCTGATGTACGCGGTTATCTCACCATGGGACCCAGTGCTGGTGTTAGCTTAATTGGTTATTTTAGAGCCTTAGGCAATGGGAAATTGAGAACCATTGGAAGTCAAGACGACACACATCCTATTGATTTATTAAGAGGTTATTTAGCAGCAGCTGTAGTGGCACTTCTTGATTTTAAAGACGCCGCTACCTGGAGCCAAATCATTTACAATGAAACTAGTAAAGATAACAACAACCTCTATTTTGAAGATCAAAATGGCAATTATAGCCAATTTCCTGTTTCCTTGCCCGTTGCTATTGCTTCGGCAAAAACTGTTGCGCAGATCGTGGTAACAACTCCAATGGCCTCTTTACAAAATTACAAATTCAAAGACATTCAATCTTGGAACAATAACGATCAAGCTATAGTTGACACTCTTGTTGCAAATTTAAATAGTTCAGGTAAATTGCCAGCTAATCTGAGTGGACCAGGGTTTTATGCCGCACACGTGGTTAGTGCAGCCGTTAAAGCCGGCTTACAGGCTGGTTCAAATATTCAAGTTCTCTTTAGAGAGATGATCAATTTTCTTGACATCATGCATAGCAATGATCCAACCTGGTCCACAAAAGCCACGCCAGAAGCTTTGAAGTTGCTTGAGCGTGCTTCTGAGTTTGTCGAACAACAAAATACAGCTAAACTTGAGCCACGTGTGGCGCGAGTAAAAGTAACAGAAGATGAATTTAAAGTTGTGGCAACAGAAGAGCTCTTTGCAGAGTCAGCTTAAGGCATAAAAGAGTATGTTTGAAAAAAATCCAAAGGTAAAATCACCTTTGGATTTTTTTAAGGATTAGTTCCGCTAAATGTAACCTTGAGATAAGTCTAATAAGCGGACTCGTATAATACACTAAAAATATATTAACGAGCCCTTGAGAAATTTAGTGTTTAGATGTGTATTGACTTGGATTTTGATTGAATTTAGTTAAACACTGTTGGCAGCAAAAGGCATAATGCTTACCTTTGTGCTCAGCCTTGTAATGAGATTGACCTGAATTAACATCCATTCCACAAACCGGATCCTTAGTTGCGTTTGCCATACAATCCTCCTTGCTTGGATTTAACTTTAAAATCTGAATTTTGAGTTTTTCATCCTTTGGACTCCCTAAAAGCCCAGGTAATCGTAGTCTAGAGGGCAAAAAACTCAAAACTCAATTTTAAAATAATGATTTAACCATTTTATGGGAAATATTTTTTTATTTACTCACCTTACGCCTTTTGTCATCGCTATGCTTTGATGAGTGTCAATTGGTATGATTAAACAGTTGTTCTTCAATTTTTGTTTATTTTAATTAAAAAAAATTGTACGATTGTTTATTCGAAGCTACTAAAGCTAAGTGTTTTTTATGTATTTGAAGAATTTTTAGGTAATAAATGATTAAGCTTATTTCCAGGTTTAGCACTTTTTTAATTTTATTTAGTGTAGGCGCTGCTATTTTGTGTGGCGTGTTAGTCCCCTCCATATTTGAAAACATCAAGTTCATCGGAGAGTTGTTCATTAATTTACTAAAATTATTTGCTTTGCCTTTGATTTGTTCGGCATTAATAGCTTCGCTCGGTGATCTTTCTGGAAATACGCAAGCTCTTAAAACTCTTTCAAAAAGAGCTGTGGGTTATATGCTGTTTAGCGAAGTAATGGCAGTGGTGATTGCAATAGGCTTATTTAATTTTTTCCATCCAGGGGTTGGTAGTAATGCCGATCTAATCTTAAATGGGCAACCTTTTGAGGTGACAGGACAAGAATCGTTTGGCTTTGCTAAATTTATTCTCTCCATATTTCCAGATAATATTTTCCATGCTCTAACTAATTTTGAACTATTGCCAGTAGTGATTTTTTCTATAATTTTTGGGATTGGCTGTACTTTAGCTGGCGAAGCTACTAAACCTATTGTACGTTTGGCTTCTGCTATCAGAGAGGCGTGTAGTAAGTGTTTGCATGGAGTGATGATGTTAGCTCCTGCTGGTATATTTGTGTTAGTTGGCTCTGGCGTCGCTCAGTCATACTTGAGTGGTGATTTAAAGGATAATTTTGCAGCTTTATTTGCTTTTGTAGTGGTGCTCACCTTAGGTCTATTTTTACATGCTCTATGGCAACTATTGGCTGTAGCATTTTTCTCTAAACAAAAAGTATTTCAAATTCTCAAAGAGAGTCTACCAGTATTCTCAACAGCTTTTGGAACTTCCAGTTCTGTGGCCACATTACCAGTAGCTATGCGGGTAGCCGATACATTAAAATCAAAACCTTTTGCTACCCGTTTTATGCTCCCATTATGTGCTTCAATTAATGTAGGTGGCATGATGATGTATGAGATGTCGGCGGCTTTGTTTTTTTCACAAATGCTTGGATTAGATCTTTCCATATCAGCGCAAATTTTACTAGCCATTGCCTGTATCTTGGGGGGGATGGCAGAAGGTGGTATTCCAGAAACTAGTATGGTTAGTTTAGTAGTGGTGTTTAGAATCGTCAATATTCCACTTTCCGCTATTTCCATTCTACTGCCGTTGGATCGGATTATCGATCGTTTAAGGACCATGGTAAATATTTTTGGAAATATGTGTGGCGTTATACTGATCAGCCAATCGATTGAAGAAGATAAAGCCACAGCCCTAATGGATGAAACAATTATCACAATCTAAAAATCCCCCTTAATTATCAGTCAGGAGGGTGCTTAAAATTATGCGTAAGATGAATTCGAAAGAAGTCTAATCATTTGAAGGTAAACAAAGCTACTATTTCTTTTAGTTGAGGCAGGCAGACTAAAACCAAAAACAGCTAAATTTAGTGATTATTTTTTTGTTAAGGCATTTAGAGCTATCTTGCAATAAAACTCATTATTGATCTATAGGTAATTATTATAACATAAATTTAATGAGGAATGTCATGAAAATAAAAAATTACCTTTACTTTGCTTTACTAAGCATGAGTTTTTGTACTTTTATTTCTGCTGCTAACCAGACAGAAGAGCTCAGTGAGATTATTGTCGATAATTCTTTACCCTTTCGCGTTAGACTAAAACAAGCTGATTTTCAATTGCCGCAAGGTGTGCAATCTTATGCCCATGCAGGTTATGGCAACAAATGGTTGATTGTAGGCGGAAGAGTAAATGGAATGCATGGATTTGCCGATGACACTGAAAATTTTCCCACCAAATTACAAAATAGACAAGTTTTTGTGATTGATCCCATTAATAAAAAAACTTTTGTCCGTTCATTGTACGATCCTGGTTCGGGCTTGACGCAAGAGCAAATCGATTTATTATCTGTGACTGCTCCACAAGCCTATCAATCGGGTAAAACACTGTATATGAGTGGTGGTTATGGCGTTGATTCAGCCACAGGTCAGCTTAATACCAAAAATGCTCTGACTGCTATTGATATTGCAGGCTTGATTCATTGGGTTACACATCCTCATCCAAATGAAACTGCCGCACAATACATTCGTCACACCTATGATAACATTTTTAAGGTGACTGGTGGGTATATGAACCAAATAGATGAAGGCCCTACTTTATTGGTGATGGGGCATGAATTTAATGGATTTTATATGGATACCACTCAACCCGCTTTTCAACAATATACAAATCAAGTACGCCGTTTTTATATACATGATGATGGTGTTAATCTTTCTTTTACGCCGGAAGCTGCGCTGCCTATTATTCCCGATCCATCCTATCGCCGTCGCGATTTAAATGTCGTACCGATTGTAAGAAAAGTAAATAAAAAATTAGAAAAAAGTCTACTGGTTCTTTCTGGCGTATTTACTGAAACAACAGGCATTTGGACTGTACCGGTAGAAGTTAGCGCTAATGGAGAGGCCTCAATGGCCGATCCTACCCTTCCGTCAACTTTTAAGCAGGGTATGAATAATTACGATTGCGCCACTTTTGGCATGTTTTCAAAAAAAACAGGCGATATGTACACTATTTTGCTTGGTGGCATTAGTTTTGGTTTTTTTGAGCAGACCGCCACGGGCTTACAATTTAAAACTGATGCTGAATTTCCATTCATTAATCAGGCTACGGTAGTGCGCACTGATAAAGAGGGTGGACACAGCCAATATTTTTTGCCAAGCGCCAATTATCCATATATTGCTTCTAAAACGGTACATAAAGGAAATCCGATGCTCTTTGGTGCCGAAGGGGAGGTTTTTTTGTTACATGAAATTCACAAATATAGCAATCATGTGCTTGAGCTTGATAAAATTAAAAAAAGTACTCTTATTGGCTATGTGATCGGTGGCATTCAAAGTAGTGTCCCCAATACCACTACGCAAGCAGATTCTTTTGCCTCACCCTATCTTTTTGAGATAATTGTTGAGCCGGTGCATGATCATTGTCATTGCCCATGCCATTAGATATTGCTAAGTATAATTAACTTCAATTTCGAAAGAAATCTATTTTTTAATCTTATTACGTTGAAAAAATATTATTTTTTTGTTACAATAAATTTTATTAATTAAGTAATTAAGGTTAAATAATGAGTATTAATTGTTATACAAATTTTATTTTAAATTTAGATGATAAATCTTTTTCTATTTCCACTACTAAAGATAAACCTGCTAATGGTGCTGTCGGTGAGCTAAAAAAGATAGAGCGGATATTGAGAGAAAACTTTGTTTATCGCTCCACAGAGTCTCAAGGTAGTGAGCATCACAAAACTAACAGTGTGGTATTAAAAGAATTAAAAGCGCAAAGCATCGCCATTTACGATGGTTATATAAATAAGCTAAATTGGCTATGGCGTTTGATTCGCGCCATAAAAGATATTTTTGGTATGTCGGATCATATCGATAAATTGCAAGAGCACATCATTACCAAAATCGAGCGCAAACAAAGTATACCAATGACCGCTCTGTGGAAGAGCATTCCTAGTGCTGTTTTTGAAAACGAAATACTTCCGTTTCTTGATGATTTTAGTGCTTTTGCACAACTCAATGTAACTGGGAAAGAACAGCAGGAAGCAAACAACGCTACAACTATCCATATCAAAGAATTGGGATTTGGCCAAAGAACTGAAGATTTACAAATAGTTTCTTGCCAAATAGAATTGTTTATAACCAGATTTTCAGACACAACCGAATTACAAGGCCAAAGCAATATAAAAAAATTGTATTGGTTTAAGCAAGCACAATGTAAAACAATTTACATGCTTTTTTTGAAAAGAGAATTCTATTCAAATAAATTCAAAGAATTTCGATCTTGGATAAAGGAGCAAAATTTTCAAGAAGATCAAACAATGTCGTTCTCGAAATTGCAAAGCGCTCTGGCTTTGAATGAAGCAATACATTCTGGTGATTATGATGATTTGCGCTTTCTTTTGCGTTGTGGCGCTGCTATTA
>Ga0206860_10102_pt1 | contig 17163 bp, 14 predicted proteins | sample Alteio_BWOrgCont_44_FD_152624 | JGI IMG/M metagenome (GOLD analysis project Ga0206860, IMG submission 152624) | Enriched cells from forest soil in Barre Woods Harvard Forest LTER site, Petersham, Massachusetts, United States -... | ecosystem: Environmental > Terrestrial > Soil > Temperate forest >...
AAACAACCTTGGTAACAAAATTGGCAAAACAATAGTAAAAAATGTTAATACCATCGAAGAAAATACCCTCAGAGCAACACTTCAGCAATTAAAAAAAGACGAAGAAATTAACAAAACAGCAATAGAAGCATTACTTAAGTCAAGAAAATCACTTGAGCGAAGAGTGACTGAGAATTTACCTCCAGAAATCATACCCCCAGAGGAAATCAAGATAATTCAACTGGAAAAAGAAAGCCTGATACAAAAAAGCCTGATAATAGAAGACCATTTTAACCAAAAAAATATGGAGCAGACCATAGGCATTATCCCTGTACCGGAGAAATTGAACGAAGAACCTGTAATCGTTAATAAATCAGAATTAACTAATTCTATAACAAGTAATCCAAACGAGAGCAAAGAAGAAAAAAAACCTCGTACACTTTATAATATGTATGGTCTTTTCGGAAAATAAACATTTTTTAAGTACTTTTAAAAGCGCTGACAAAAAAAGTCGGCGCTTTTTTAATCAACACGTACGTTTTTTATTTACACCTTTGCTGTTTTGTAGTATCAAAAGAGGCATAGTCCCACAAAACTACCTACTAAATAAAGGAAGCCCATGAAGAACGCACGCTTACTCGTATTATGGTCACTAAGCTATCTTTTAGCAGCCACCCTCTCTCTGTATGCCAACCCCAAATCCAAACGACTGGAGCTTAGTAATGAATACCTCGTTACGGGTCAACAAGAGCAAGCCGCAGGAAATTTCGATAAGGCACTCAATTGTTATAGCAATGCAGCTCGTTTAAATCCAAACTCTCTTATCGCAACATTCAATGTTGGTTTGATGCTCCAAGCACTTACCAACCTAAAGGGCGCTATTAAAGCCTATCAACAAGCACAAAAAATTGATCCATCATGTGCACAAGCCTATTACAATTGTGGTGTATGCTATGCTGATTTAAAAGATTTCGCTGAAGCAGCCACCTATTTTCACAAGGCACTAACAATTAACCAAACCTATGAAAAAGCTTATGAACAACTTGGGCTGGCACTCAAACATCAAAACAAGCATCAAGAGGCCTTTGAAATATACGCAAAGCTTTTAACCTTCAAGCCTACCTCGTTGGTTGCTCTGCGCAATTGCGCTAGGTCTTTGGCCGCCCTTGATCAACTTACGCAAGCAATTCCATATTTTGAGCAAGCTCTGCTGCAAGATCCTCAGCATGTATCAACCCTATTTGAATTCGCCAATGTATTAAACATGCTCGATCGTACCGATGAAGCATTGGCTCTCTACGAAATCCTTGCCATTCGATATCCACAAAGTCCTGAAATTTTGTACAACTATGCCTACACGCTTAAAAAAGTTAATCGCGTAGAAGAATCGATTCCCTATTATCAAAAGGCAATTACACTGAAGCCTGATTATGCCCAAGCACATTTTAGCCTTGCGCTTGCGTATCTGGTCAGTGGTGATTTTAAACATGGTTTAGAAAAATATGATTGGCGATGGGCTTCTTATAATGATGCGCCAAAAAAATTTAATAAACCACTTTGGGATGGCGCAGACTTAACCGGAAAAACCATCTATGTGTATGCCGAACAAGGTCTTGGTGATACCTTTCAATTTATTCGCTATCTAAAGTTACTCAAAGAACAAGGAGCAACCGTAATTTTTGAAACACAAAAACCACTAAAAGATATATTACAACATGTGCCCTATATTGATAAACTTACCATTCAAGGGCAGAAAGATTTGCCCCACTTTGATACCTACATCCCTCTCATGAGCATACCACGCATTATGGGCACCGATCTGACTTCCATCCCTGCCGAAATTCCGTATATTTTTGCTGATCCTGTCTTGGTAGACTATTGGAAAGAAGCATTAAGCCATGATACTAATTTTAAAATAGGCATCTGTTGGCAAGGTAATCCCGATTATCGCACGGCGGCCTTACGCCATGCGGTCGCCGCTAAATCAATGAACGCAGCAACATTTGCTCCACTTGCTCAGGTGCCTGGTGTAAGCTTTTATAGCTTGCAGAAAGTAACTGGGGAGAAACAACTCAACGATCTTCCAGAAGGGTTTGTGGTGCATGCCTTTACGCAAAATTTTGATGAAGAACATGGACGCTTTATGGATACCGCAGCTGTTATTCAAAATCTTGATCTCATGATTACAATAGACACCTCCATCTGTCATTTATCAGCAGCACTGGGCAAACCTGTTTGGCTTCTGCTCCCAAATCCTGCCGACTGGCGCTGGATGCTCGATCGACTCGATTCTCCATGGTACCCTAATATGCGTCTCTTCAGGCAAGAAACACCTGGCGATTGGCAAGGACTCATGATGACGGTATGTGGTGCGCTCGAGCAGTATGTCAGGGAACATTCAGCGCGTTGAGGAGTAACCATGCAGGCACCGCACTATCGTTCCTTATGTATTGGCATCATAGTGATCATCCTACAAACTACCTATAGCTATAGTTCTTTTGAGAGCCATTTTACTAAGGCACACGAACTTTTTAGAAATGGTAATCATCAAGAAGCTCTTACGGAATATGATAAAGCTCTTACCTTCAATAGTAATTGTTATCAAGCCCATTACAACAAGGGGCTGGTCCTCACTGGTCTGGGAAATACGCACGAGGCCGCTCAGTGTTACCAACAAGCACTAACCATCGAACCTAAGTACATAAGGGCGCTGCTCATGCTTGGCGATATACAGTATCGCCATCATGCCTATGATGATGCTTCAAATAGTTTTCACAAAGCACTTGAGCTAGAACCTGATAATGTCGACGCGTTGGTTAATGGAGCGCGAGCATATGTTGAACTTCATCAATTTAGCAAGGCAGCCGAATACCTACAAAAAGCGGTTACCTTACGTCCTCATGAACCCAATATCCTTCTTGATTATGCAAATGTGCTGAACATGACACATCAACTTGATGAGGCCCTTGCTGTGTACTACCGCATGCTGGCTATTATCCCTAACAACCCATCAGCGCTCTACAATATTGCGTATACGTTGAAAAAGAAAGGTGAGATTGCTGCCTCATTACCCTATTATTATCGTTCCCTTGCTATTGCACCCGATGACGCTGAAAGTCATTTTGGTCTTGCGGTAGCACACCTTACGCTGGGAAACTTTGATGAAGGATGGCAAGAATATGACTGGCGCTGGCGTCGCCACGATAATGAACCACGCGTCTATGGTAACAATCAATGGAACGGTGAATCGCTTGCGGGAAAAACTTTATTTATTCATGCTGAACAGGGGCTTGGAGATACCTTACAATTTATTCGTTATGCTCAGGTGATCAAACGCCAAGGAGCAACCATCATTGCGGCGGTACAAGAACCGCTCGTTAAGCTCTTAGCACTGTGCCCCTACCTTGATCAGGTTATTAATTTGCATGATCAGGTGCCATCATTTGATTATCATATTCCGCTCATGAGTATTGCCCGGGTAATGAAAACGCGTCTTGAAACAATTCCCCAGGAGATGCCGTATTTGTTTGCTGACCAAACATTAGCCACGTATTGGAAAGACTCCTTAGCCCAGGATCCGCACATAAAGATTGGTATTTGTTGGCAAGGAAATCCAAACTACTCCACATCCTTCTTGCGACATGCTGTGGCGGCAAAATCGATTTCTCTGGCCTTATTTGCACCTATGGCCCAAATTCCTGGCGTAAGTCTGTATAGCCTTCAAAGAATTTCTGGCACTGACCAACTTACTCTGCTTGATGGGAGCTTTGTGGTGCATCAATTTGATGACACGTTTGACGTGACCCATGGTCGCTTTATGGATACTGCTGCGGTTATAAAAAACCTTAATCTTATTATTACTATCGACACATCTATCTGTCATCTGGCCGGTGGTCTTGGTGTTCCGGTGTGGCTTATGTTACCCAAGCCTGCCGATTGGCGTTGGCTTCTTGACCGTAACGATACACCTTGGTACCCAAGTGTGCGTATCTTCCGGCAACCAAAACCGGGAGATTGGCAAACGGTTATCAACACTATAGTGCAAGAGCTGCAGCACTGCATAACATACTATGAAACCGATTCTGAATATACCCAGCAAATCGATAAGGCCTCCCTGTTTGAACATATTGCCGAACGCACTAAAGACTGTGTAATGCAGCAAGCGTTATACAGTTATGCACAGGCCCTAAAAAGACCGTCTATCGATTATGAACGTATTAATTTAATCCCTATCATCGAAGATCTTGCGCACGTTAATCAAGAGTTGTTGACCTGTCATCAAGCATTTGTGCAAGAACATCCGCTGCAGGAACGCTACACGCGGCTTGCCCAGCAATTACTTGTTAGATTGCACAAACGAGAACTTCTTAAGCAACACATTAACAAATATGCTCGTAAAGGCACTCTATGAAAAAATTTCTTTTTTTTAGTGCGATTCTTTGTATAAAAGCGCTTGCTAATATCGATTTTGATGATTGCGTCCAACTATTTAATCAAGCGCATACACATATGGCCCAAGGAAATCTTGCTGTGGCTATAGCTCATTACCATACCATTCTTAGCGCCTATCCTACCAATATTCAAGCCTTGTACAATATGGGGTATGCCCTTAAGATGGCAGGTAACATTGATGAAGCGCTCGTCTACTATAACAAGGTCCTACAGCTTGACCCAACCAATGAATCTGCTGAATATGCCAAAACACTCAGCTACCTTACCAAAGGAGATTTTACGCAAGGATGGCTATGGTATGAAAAATATTTACAACGTATAGGATACAATGCAACTAAGTTACGTAGTTTTCTCGCCAATGGCAGCTTGTCCGGCAAACGCATTTTGCTTATTCAACAAGGTGGATTGGGAGATAGCTTACACTTTATTCGGTTCGCAAAAACATTGCATGATGCCGGTGCCTATATTATCGTTATGGTACCAAAGGCATTACATGATATTTTGAAATTATGTCCCTACATCGATAACCTAATTGCTCCCGGAGATGGCATACAGGCCCACGACGACATCGCATCGATCATGGGGCTTCCGGCCATTATGCAGGCACAAGAGTCTGATATGAAAGTGCTAGTCCCTTACTTGTATGACAATCCTCAGGTTACGGCCTATTGGAAAGAACAACTTGCCTGCGATCAGAATTTTAAAATTGGCATATGTTGGCAAGCTGATTGTAAAAATGACGTATCGCGCCTACCCGTTGCTCGACGCGGGATCCCCCTCCAAGAATTTTTTAGATTGACACAAATACCTGGTGTTAGTCTGTACAGTTTGCAACAATATGATGGTGTTGAGCAACTTGCTACGGTACCCAAGGATATCATTATTCACCGGTTTGATGCCGACTTTGATCATAAACGCGGGCGCTTTATCGATACGGCTTGCGTGATACAGAATATGGATCTTATTATTACGGTCGATACGGCACTTGCTCATCTTGCTGGTGGTCTTGGAGCTCCGGTCTGGTTGCTATTGCCCTACAGCACCGATTGGCGGTGGATTGCTGGCAGAACAGATTCACCATGGTATCCAAGCATGCGCATTTTTAAACAGCAACAACCATTTGCGTGGGAACATGTTGTTACATCGGTACAAGAAGCACTTCTTGAGCTTCTTAACCGCTGATCATGATAGGTAAAAAACTTTTTTGGGAGATCTTAGTATGAATTGCAAATCTATATTTTTTGTACTACCTGTATTGCTCATATCATTAACAGACATGTATGGATTTTCTTCATCAATGCTTAACGACGAAATGACTTCTTATCCAGATCAAACCTTTGAACTATATTTTAGCGCTCTTTTCTTGCAACCAAGCACAAGCAATACGCACTATGCCGTTGAGGCCATGCCACTTCCAATTTACTCACCTAGTTGGAGCACCTTCGACCTTCATCCACGATATCGTTTTGGGTTTGACGTTGGCGGTAAGGCAATAATAGATGATAGTGGGACCCATATTATGGTGCACTGGGAACATTTTCGATCTTCCTCATCTGCATCAACGCAAGTTTCTTCCGAAAATATGATAGGGCCATTTTTTGAAATAGGGCCTGATGCGTCACCCTATAACCAAGCGCAGGCAGAAGTACGTTTTCATATTGATGAGGTAACCGTTGCATTAAGCAAGTTCATCGATATTGGTGAGCAATGGACTACCAATTTTTTTGGGGGGGTAAGCTTTGTCAGGATACAACAAGATCTTTTCTCATATTTTTCTAATCCCGCCTCGACTATCACGCGCGCTATTCAGACACCAATAAAATTTCTTGGTGCCGGCCCACAAGTTGGTGTCGACGTCGCATACACTATTTTTAAACAGCTGTTTCTTGTTGGCAAGATGCAAGCTTCTCTTCTTGTGGGTAGCATGAAAAACCACACTGCCTATGCATCAACATCACCCATATTAGGTTTGTTAGGGGCTGCTTCTCCTAATAATCAAAGTACCAGCATACAAAAGAGGATGCAGGTTGTGCCGGCTTTGCAAGAAAGTATTGGCCTTTCATATTCGTTTAGCTCACGGTGTGAGCAGCTTGCTATAACCATCGGAGCTGGCTATCAAGCTCAGATATATTTGCAGGCTCTTCAGTCAATTGATATGGGCAGTGAAGTGGATGACGTTCCCGTGGGCGATGCTTCGGTAGGTGTATTTGCACGGACCTTCCAGAGAAATCTCAGTAATTTTGCCTTGGCAGGTCCCTATCTAACAGTAAGCATAGGGTTTTAACGTAATATGTCTGCGCAGCGCGCATAAAATCATATACAAAATAAAGGGCTCAGGTATTATTCCCGAGCCCTCTTTTTTAAATTATGACCAAACTACTACCATACAAAAGGTTGGTTATTTGCATTGTAGTAGGTTGTTCCCGATACCGGATTTGATACCGGCCTTCCATACATATCATACGGAGCTTGCTTTTCTACCGGCTTTGCTGCTGGTTTTCTTATCGGTTCTTCTTCCTCTTCATCTACTTTTTTTGCTGATGCTTTTCTTGCTTTCCCCGCTCTTCCTGCTCTTCCTTCTTCTTCTTTCTTAGATCCTTTGGAGAATTTAGATTTAGCATCTTCGAATACGGTAAGGGCCTCTTCAAAGGTATTTATGACATTGTTGACTGCCTTCGTCGCCTTGGTTGCAGTGCCCTTCAACTGATCTAATTTATCATCTGGCTCTTCACCAAGTATCGCGCCTGTGAACTTAATAATACCAGCATGGGCAGCCTTTATGGCATTATCTATGGCCATCTTTGCCTCCACCATAGCAGTTGCCCCTTTGATCAGGACATCGAATTTTATGGCACTTGCAGCGGTTGTGTAATCCGGATTATTGAATTCTTTAAATGCTTCTTTCATGGCGCCAGGAATATCGGTGTCTATATTCTTTATTTTATTAAGCTCTCCCGCAAGAAGCATAGCAGCAGTATTAATAGTCTCTTTTATCTTTTCAATAAGGTTATTATTGGATCTTATAGCCGCTATAATTTTTTCTTTGTCCTCATTGGATACGTCATTTCTTCCTCTAATCCAACCAATCAATGCTCCTATACCCTCCTTAACACCAAGGGCAGCCAATTCGCTACCAGCTTTAAGCACTTCGCTTTTTAGACCACCCCCTTTTGTTGGCTCAGATGTGCTTGAAACATCACTCACTATTGATGCAAAGTTTGCCTCGCTACCACGTTTGATAGTAGGAGGAAATGCTTTTTTGTACTCGTTCAGAGTTTTCTTGAGGTCGCCAAGAGAGTTGTCTATACGATTTTTTACGGTAAGATCGGTTATCGCTGGTGACGTAGCAAGGGGCTCGACAATATCATCTAAAAAACTTACAAGATAGGTAATCTGAGCAATTCCCAGTGTTTTCATAAGAGTCATTGCTTTCACGATTGCATCTAACGCAGAACGTGCATCTGTTGTATCGGGTAGCATTGCAAGAACATTTTGTAATTTATCGTAGTTTGGCGCAAGCAGATCCTGGACATCACCGATAGTGGACTCCGCTGTACCTATAACGGTATAAACAAACTTATTTGCCTTCGCAATAAACGCGTTTGCCTTTGTTGTAGAATCAGAAAGTGCTGCCGTTAACTCAGCAGGAGGACTTGATACGGAAGGAAGCTTGGGTGGTTCATCCACGCCAAGAGGGGCAAATAGTTGCTGGGCCATTAACCCCACAAGCAAGACCAGCATGCCATATCTTTTCATAACCTACTCCTTTGAACTACTAGGTATCGTTTTTAATCTTTTATTTATAATTTTATATTTTCTACTTGAAAAAAGTCAATTAGTATAATTTAGCTATAAAATCACATGATATTCTTCGTATATTTTGCTTTAAAATATTGTTTTTCTTACCATCAATCGTAAACTACCTATTATGAATATTTCTTACTAAGGAACTCTATGATCATACCTATTAACAATCTTACCTTTTCGATAACCGCTACCCTGACGGCACAGTGCGCTCTTTTTATTGCCCTCATATTTGCAGGAACCATCCTAACTGGCTATATCTTAGAAAAATTCATACGATTACCCACCATCGCAGGGTACATCATCGGCGGCCTCATTATGGGGCCATCGGTACTTAATATTGCCCAATGGGCACCATTTTCTAAGCCCTTTACTATTCCATGCGATGAAAATATAGTTTCCTTACTGCCTGCCGATATTGCCATGTTCTTTCTGGCACTGCTTTCTTCATTATGTGCAATATCCTATTTGTTGTGGATAGCAGGATATGAAACTGATATACAGAATATGATGAAGGTAGGGATACCGGCAATTATGGGAGGTATCTTTGGCGCATTGTTACCGATTATAGGTATCTTCTTCGCTGGTTATGTTGGTTTGTTAGGAACAATTTCAGGAGTATCAGCTTTAGCATTAGGACTCATATTTGCCGCAACGAGCATATCAATCCCCGTTGCAGTGCTGGTAGCGTACAAAAAAATGCACTTAAAAAGCTCGCAGGCTACCCTTGGAGCTGCCGTTGTTGATGATATTCTCGCTGTTATACTGGTTTCGCTCTTTTTTATGACACTACCACGAAGAATATTAGAAACGGCTCATCATACGACAGAAACTCCCCACAATTTGTGGCTAACCTTAGGGGGAATGATCCTTATTTTTATCACTATGTACATCGTAGGCCGCTATTGCATGCTGCCTATCATCCGGTGGATCTCCCGCACTCATCAGGTTAATCTCCTCGTCTCATATGCATTTTGTATGATGTTGTTCTATTTTGCTGGAGCAGAACTATTAGGTGGTCTAGCGGGTATTACAGGCGCTTATTTTGCGGGCCTCTTTCATCGTCAAGGAGACACGCACCATAGGGTGATCAAACAGATCGAACCTTTTGTAAAAGATATATTATTGCCCTTATTTCTTGGTTCCATTGGATTACAAACAAACATTCGTCTTTTATCAGCATCACAATGGATAATAGTCTTGATCTTGCTCGCTATCGCCATTATTACCAAGCTCCTGGGCTGCTACATCGCAACCTTGATAGCAACTATAAAAAGCTCTTGTGAAAATCGCTGGACGTTGCTCGAATCATATCTTTTCGGCTCTTCTATGGTGGCTCGAGGTGAAGTCGGCTTGGTCGTGGCAACCTTGTTACGCAGCATGCATGTTATTACACAAGACCTTTATGTCATGAGCGTGGTCGTTATTATACTTACTACTATCGCAACACCTATTATGCTTTCTATTGGATTTTCTTATTCTGAACAAGAAATATGCTAGCAGCCTTATTTACAATAACCCTTTTTTACGTGATACTAGTACTCATTAATAACATTGACTTTATATCGAATTTATAAGGAGTTTTTCGTGAAACAAGGTATTCATCCTGAATTACATGAGGTAACCGTAACCTGCACCTGCGGGCACACTATTAAAACCCGTTCAACCTTACCGGAACTATCAACCACTCTCTGCTCCCATTGTCACCCGTTTTATACTGGTGCACAAAAATTTGTCGATACGGCTGGCAGAATTGAAAAGTTCGCTAAAAAATATAAAAAGGGCACCCCAGATAAATAATTTTAATCCGTTACGGATTAGTTATCAAAGTATAAACGGGTTATAAAAGTATAAAGGTAGTTAGCTATTATGCAGCAGTGGCAAGAGATAAAAAAACGACACGATGATATAGTTCTTCAACTAGCCGATGCCTCACTAGAAAATGCTACACGGGCAGCGTTACAAAAAGAGCTTTCGCAATTATCTACCATTCTTGCCAAGCATCATGATTTAGAGTCTCTTGAACATTACATTAAGCAAACGCAGACCCAAGCTGCCGCTAATGCTGACGCCGAACTTGCCTTATTGTATCAAGAAGAACTTACTGACTTGGAACATCGCTCTCGTGCCCGTAAAAACGAGCTTGATAATCTTATGTTCCCCCCCGATGCACATGACAATCGTTCGATATTTCTTGAGATTCGTGCAGGAACTGGTGGTCAAGAGGCCGCTTTGTTTGCGGCAGATATGGCTCGAATGTATACCAATTATGGGGTAAAAAAGGGCTGGAAAGTTACGGTTGAGAGCACTAGTGGCACCGATCTTGGAGGGTTTCGTGAAGTGGTGTTACATATGCAAGGCAACAACGTTTATGGACATCTCAAGTTCGAATCTGGCGTACATAGAGTTCAACGGGTACCCGCAACCGAAACGCAGGGGCGAGTCCACACCTCAACTGCTACCGTGGCAGTACTGCCCGAAGCAGAAGAGGTCGATGTCAATATCAACCCATCAGATCTGCGCATCGATACGTTCCGTGCCGGTGGTGCCGGCGGTCAACACGTCAACATGACCGATTCTGCCGTACGCATTACCCATATACCAACAGGAGTCGTCGTCTCTTGTCAAGATGAGCGCTCTCAACATAAAAATAAAGCAAAAGCAATGAAAAGGCTCCAGGCGCTGATTTTAGCAGCTGAAGTCGAAAGACAACATGCACAAAATAGCAAATTACGCAAAGGGCTGGTAGGTACCGGGCAGCGCGCTGAAAAGGTGCGTACCTATAACTATCCCCAAAACCGCGTTACTGATCATCAGGTTGATATTACCCTCAAAAAGCTCGACATGGTTATGGAGGGTAATCTTGATGAGATCATCGATGCTCTACAAGAAAAAGAGCGTCACGATCGAATGGGCATATCATTTCTTGAACGCATAAAAATTTCGCATTAATATTCCCGATATTCAAAACAAGGAGCTAGTTTTTCATGGTTTTGTCATACCTTCTCGAGCACAATCGTTACCTGAATTTTCTAGGAATTTTAATAATCTTGGGTCTTGCAACGTTGTTGTCACGCAAACGTTCATCAATAAATCTTCGCCTAGTCGCGAGCGCTCTCGCATTACAGTTTTTCATGGCATTTATAGCGCTTAAAACAGGAGGGGGGCAACGCGTATTGCATAGCATTGCGTTTGCTATAGGAAAATTATATATGGCCGCCGATGAGGGAGCCGCATTTGTATTTGGCGATTTGACACAAGTCAACAACATGTGGGGGTTTATTTTTGCCTTCAAAGTGCTCCCCGTTATCATTTTTTTTGGTGCCTTTACTGCCCTGTTATTTCATTTTGGTATTATTCAGCGCCTCGTTGCGATCGTTAATATCTTGGTGCGACCGTTGCTGGGTACCTCGGGTGCCGAAACACTGTGTGCTATTGCTAACAGTTTTTTAGGGCAAACTGAAGCCCCATTGCTCATTCGCCATTATCTTAAGAATATGACATCATCAGAATTACTGGTGGTAATGATAAGCGGTATGGCTACCATAAGCGGGGCTATTCTGGTTGTATTTGCTGCCATGGGAGTTCCCGTAACTCATATGCTAGCCTCCAGTATTATGTCCATTCCTGCTGCTATCTTAATTGCTAAAATTATATATCCAGAAACTGAAACCCCGCAGACGGCGCGTGGCGCAAACCTGGAAGTCCAAAAAACATCGCACAATATTTTTGATGCGATTTTTACGGGAACTTCTGACGGGCTACAACTTGCTCTTAATGTTGCCGCTATGCTTATATCGTTTCTTGCGCTGTTGGGACTTGCCAATTTTGTACTTGCCTATGGAGGCTATAAAATCAATTATCTGCTTGCGTATGCAGGCCTTTCTTGGCAACTTCCAGAACTGAGCATGCAAGTCTTATTTTCGTATATATTTGCTCCCTTTGGGTATCTTTTAGGGTTTACGGACACGGAAGCGCTTAAAGCAGGACAACTTTTGGGCATCAAGGTAGCGGTGAATGAATTAATTGCGTATGGCGAGATGGTCAAAATGCAATTATCTGAACGGACCATGTCTATTATGACCTATGCATTGTGTGGTTTTTCCAATTTTTCCTGTATTGGTATACAACTTGGCGGTATCGGTGCGCTAGTACCCGAAAAACGACGCACACTGGCCTCGCTCGGACTTACCGCGGTTATTGGCGCAGCAATGGCTAATCTGCTCTCAGCTATGATTGCAGCACTGTTGTTGTAAGAGCCATTTTTAATAACCTGTGTGGTTTTACCTAAGACGGATTTCATTTTCTTTCGTAACGTCCAATCAAGACACTTGAAGCCACAACATGATCTTGCATCGCCTCGCGTACTTGCGCATCGGTTGCCGTAGGAGCAATAGTGAGCTTGTTATCGAGTGCGTATAACGTAAATTGATAATTATGCACGCCGCTCCCAATTGGCGGACATGGCCCACCATAACTATTTTTTCCCCAACTATTACGCCCTTGTATCGCGCCAAGACCTGTAAGGTCAGTAGTAGCATCTATGCCCACACTAGTTGCTGGAATATTAAATACGAGCCAATGTACCCATGGATTTCCCTGCTCGTCGCGGCCATTAGGATCATCCATAATGAGAACAAGTGTTTTAGTAGCTGAAGGAGGCTGCGACCATTGTATGGTCGGAATTTCATTCTTTCCCCCACAATGGGTATGTACATAAGCTAATGGTATTTTCTCGTTATTTTTAAAGGCAGGACTCGTCATTTTGATGGGTTGTTGGCCCTGTAATGCAGCACCACTTGCCAAGAAAGGAGCAATAAAATGTATTCTTTTCATATATCCCTCCATTATGATAAGACTTGTGCTTTGATGGTACCACATTGATCTCTTGACGAACAAGGATCTAAATGATGATTATATAAGCAGGAATCTAAAAAAGGGGAAGTATGAAGAGTAGATCTATTATGCAGTGTTGTGGTTTTATTCAAACCAGCGGGCGATCTTGGTTTCCCTTACTTACGATTATGCTCTTTGTAGCATTAGTAACCGTTACGGTCGTGCGCCTTGTATATCAAAGTCGTATTGAGAGCTCAGAAATAATGACCGAAGATATTAGACGATTGGGCGAAATTATACTGCGCATCAATGAACGCTGTAAAATTCTTGACGTTGATCTTCAAAAAACTCCTATCGATTTTTTAACCGTTGTGAAATTTGTTGGGTCAGAAGTGGGAAGCATAAATCTTGCGTACCCAGAACGATGGGAAGGACCTTATCTACACACCAATCCAACCATACAAGGAAAAGAGTATCAGATAATACGAACGAAAAAGGGGTATTTTATAACCCCTGGTGATGGGGTGATACTTACCAATGGTAAGATGATTGGTAAAGATATTATACTCGATGAGCATGCAGATATCCGTGCACTCATGAAATCTGATCAAGCATTTAAATACAAAGACAGTTCATTGGCCATTGAGCTTCCTATCAAAAAAGGAATGCTCCATGAGCTTTTGTTCGAAGATATGGCCCGTAATGATGAAGACCTCCTGTATTAACAGAGAACCACATGCGTAGAGAATGTTGCGTAAAAAAGATTTTTATCATCGTGTTATTATCTGCTCCTGTTTTTATAGGCGATATAATGGCCATGGATCCTCAAAAAGTTGCAATGAAATTTATGATGCAGGCTTTTAAAGCGCCAGATGAACAAAGAAAAAATCTTTTTTGCCCTTTAGGTGATAACGTAAAAAATAACCTACTTAAAGAACTTACCGTACTCGAAAAGCAGAATTTGATGCCACCCTATTCGCAAGAGTTATTTACAACCTGTTGGATTATATTGGCACCTAAAATAGATGAACGATGGTATCGCTGGCAGATTGATCTTTTCTATCGATTTCAGGCAATGAAAAACACGAGATATTTAAACAGATATATGCAGAAGAAAACTCCTTGGATAAAAAATCCCCTTGATATCTTTTTTGACGCAAACAAAGATATGTTTCCTAAGCACCATGTATATAAGTGGGCAAAATTAATGTTTAATGCGCGTGAGCCAGAAAAATTTATCTTGTTTATCGATGGTTTACGAGCCGATATTCTCAACATCGAAGAACAAACTAGACCAAAACGAGATGCCTTAAAAAACTCAATAACGAACGTATTAACTAAACATGCAGAAAAAAACAAACGCAACGCGTTGGTTACCATTACACCTGAGTCACAAATTTAGCATCTATCTTTTTGGTTCCCACGCGAAAATCGATCGTTAAATAAATAGAACCATCATCCTTTTTTTCGACCATTTGAATAATGCCAGTGCCAAATTTTTTGTGCTGCACCGGCTGATTTTTTTTCCATATTGTTACGGTTGATATTTTAGGCTGAGCAGGCTCTTCGGAAAATGCTTTTTTGGCTGTGCCGAAGGTAAGCACTGAGGATGATGTTGCTGACGGTACAGATGTGATACCAAGCCATTGCGTGAAAATTCGTTGCATCTCAACAATTGAACGTGAAGAGCCATCGTGACACGCGAGCAAATCGGGAGACATCTCCTGCACAAAACGAGATTCGTGTTGAGTATTCATTTGACCATAGGTATAACGGTAACGACAATGGGTCATTAAGAGCCGCTCTTTTGCTCGCGTAATGCCCACATACAGTAAGCGACGCTCTTCCTCAACGTTATTCTCCGTGAGGGCACGCGAGCTTGGTAAAATTCCCTCTTCTAGGCCAGTAATCACGACTTGATCAAACTCAAGTCCTTTGGCCGCATGCAACGTCATTAGCAATACTGGATTTTCTCCTTTTTCCTCAGTCGACAGCTTGTCTTGCATAAGCGCAACATCATCCAAGAACTGGGTGATAGAGCTAATCCCCTGTTCTTCAAGATAGCGCACCGCATGCAGAAGCTCTTTGATGTTGTCCATGCGCGATTCTGCCTCTTGCGTTTCGTACGAGTTTTTTACGTAGGCCATATAGGCGGTAAGTGATAGAATACGATCAAGCGCATGACTTGGAAGATCGGTGGCAGATACGGCATCAAAGACGGTAATAAACGAAACCAGTGCTGTTTTTTTAGCACGCGTTAGAGCATCGCGCTGCAAAAGGTCTTGCGCAATAAGCTTAAAATCGAAGAGCGGCTCCATGTCCCAACAAGCATAAAATTCCTCTTCAAATTTTTCCCCAAGACCCCGCTGCGGACAATTTATGACGCGGCTAAATGAAACGCGATCAAAAGGGTTTACCATAAGACGTAAATAGGCAAGAAGATCCTTAATCTCTTTCCGTTCATAAAATTCTATGCCACCAACAATGGTGTAAGGAATTGATTGCTTAATAAGCGCTTCTTCCAGCGCACGTGATTGATAATGGGCACGATACAAAATTGCGGTTGGGCTTGATGATGTTTTTTGCGTAGTTTTAAGAAACTGGGCTACAATCTCGCCCTCTTGATATTCAGAAAGGCATGCTATAACCCGAACACGATCAGTTCCAGGGCGCTCTGACCATAAATTTTTAGGATTACGTTCGGTGTTATGCTGAATCACATGATTTGCCAAGTTCAAAATTGGTTGCACCGAGCGATAATTTTGTTCAATTTTTATCGTTTTTGCTTGAGAAAAATCTTTTTTAAAATTAATAATATTAGCGATAGTAGCACCACGCCAAGAGTAGATTGATTGATCTTCATCGCCAACAACGCATAATGAATCAGCGCTAAATGAGGCACGCTCATCAAGACAACACTCTTTAAGCAAGGCATGTTGTACCACGTTGGTATCTTGATATTCATCAACCAAAATATGGCGTATCCGTTGCTGAAATTGTTGTTTGAATATGGCATTTGTTTTAAATAGTTTTACCGTTTCTAGCAATAGGTCATCAAAATCAAGGCTATGTTGAGCGCGCTTTTCTCGTTCATAGCTTAAATACACTTCGCGCATAAATGAACTATTCCAGCTACTATGATGTACATCGCTCAAAGGATCGATACTGCTATTTTTAAGCTGAGAAATCTGATACGAAAGTTTTTTTGCCGTCGTTCGTTTCGTTAAATTATTGCGATGAATAATTCCGTTGAGCAGTTTATGTTGATCTTCTTCATCAAGAATACTCAAAAACGGGGTATTATGCAGATGTGCATATTGTTTGAGTAGCCGTAAACAATATGCATGAAAAGTACCAATAAAGGGAAGATCGGTCTGATGGCCAATAAATTGGCGAATACGCTCACGCATTTCTTTAGCAGCCTTATTCGTAAACGTAAGGGCAAGAATGCTCAAAGGAGCTACCTCTTCATTCTTAATAAGATGCGCAATGCGCGTGGTAATTACCCGTGTCTTTCCAGAACCGGCCCCCGCAACAACCAGAAACACGCCCTCCTTGGCGCTAACCGCTTTTTGTTGTTCTTTGTTAAGAAATTTTTTTATAAATTCGGCAACCGTAAGCGTTGTATGAGACATAACATTCCACCACTATGAACAAGCATAATATCTGTAATAATTGCTACAGTTTAACCATAAGTATCTTATATGGCTAGACAGAAACATTCTTCTTTGTTGCAGCAAAGTGATAAGTTCCCCTAGTAGAGCAAAGTAAAAAGTTCCCCTTTTTGGGGGTAAACTGAGGTTAGAAAAACTTAGTAAACCCTTAAAAAGAAGAACCTTTTACATGGAATATCTTAACATGAACAGAAAAGAACGGAAACAGGTTAAAGTGTTAGACAAGAGGAAAAAACAAGAATTGATCGACTCTATAAACCAACCCAAAATAGTAGGCGTTGGGTTGCAGGCTTACTGCCTGCGCCAACTAACCCCCGTGAGAGAGTTGGGTGAAGCCGGCCTAGCCGGCCGTGGAGGCCTTTATTTTTTCGTCACAAAAGAGGAACTTTTAACTTTGCCTTGACAATAAGATATTCGA
>Ga0206860_10142_pt1 | contig 17093 bp, 14 predicted proteins | sample Alteio_BWOrgCont_44_FD_152624 | JGI IMG/M metagenome (GOLD analysis project Ga0206860, IMG submission 152624) | Enriched cells from forest soil in Barre Woods Harvard Forest LTER site, Petersham, Massachusetts, United States -... | ecosystem: Environmental > Terrestrial > Soil > Temperate forest >...
GGCTGCATCGTTGCTGCTGGAAACGTAGTAGGTACCGCCAAGGTAGCCGGTAACCGTTCCCGGCCGGCCTTTAACGATGCTTCCTGTGCTAGGAAGGATCGCGCTTACGCCGGAGTAGACGACTGGCAGAGACGACTTCAGCAAAGTGTTTACGATGCCAATGTTGAGGGCGACGGTTTGCAGTTCGGAGTTAGCTCCGGCATCGGCAAGCTCCATCGCAGCCTGTGAGTTTGCTTGATTGTAACCAAGCATCTGTGTTGTCATCGCAACCGTGAGGCTTGCGGCGAGCAGCATTGCGGTGCACAGAGACACCATAAGCACCGTTATCAAAGCTGCTCCAGCTTCACGATGTCTGCGCGACTTTAGAGAATAGTGGTTCATGGTTTTTACTTCTTTTGGGGATTCTTCAAACCTGATTAATTGGCGGACGGACCGCCGACGCATTAAGAATGCATTGCACACGCCTTATACGCAAGTAGTCGTTGTATGGTCGCACGAAATCGGTAACGTTAAACCTCTACGCAATTCTACTAGGCACAGGAAGCGCAACTTAGGTTCAAATTATACACCACTTGAGGTCCAGCCCTCTGGGCCGTTGGGTCTGCTGCGAAGGGGAAGAAGTCACTCCCAGCCTTCGCAGATGGAATAGGCTCGCATTCTATAGCTTACAGAGTGAGTGAGAAGACCTGAGGCACCCAACCGGATGTGCAGTTCGTACCGGCCTGAGCGGCAACGGTAGCCGTGGTCGCTGTAGAGGTGATCGTGTAGCCCGTCGTGGTACCCGTGCATGGGTTGAGGGGTACAGCGCCGCCGAGGTCAGTTGCATAGTCGGCCAGAGTCGTGTCGTAGGAGCCGGCGGTAATCGCCTTGCCCTGAACGGCGGTGGCGAGTGCTCGAGCGTTGGTGTTGGCTGCGCCCTGTCGGCTGGCGTTAACCGAGCTGAGGTAGGACGGGAGGGCGATCGCGGTCAAGATACCGAGGATCAAAACGACGACGAGCAATTCGATGAGGGTGAAACCCTTTCGGGTGCGGAGAGTTAGGCTTGTGTTCATCACGCCTTTATTGTCGGGAAGAAAGGCGGAAAACCCAATGACGCAACGAACCTTGTTGTGGTTTGAAGCGCAAGAAGAGAGTTTGATAGGTCCTTTATAGATCGAACGGACCACTTCGTGCCCGCCCATTGGACCTATTCGCCTAGGTCCAATTCAAGGCGGACTTACTTGCCCAAGAAGGCCTTTCCAAGGCTAAATACCGGCATGTACAGGGCAAGCAAAATCAAAAGCACGATGCTGCCAACCAGGATCGTCATAATCGGCTCGATCATCTTGGTCAGGTTTTCAACGGCGTACTCGACATCGCGCTCGTAGTAGCGATTGACTTCTTCAAGCATCGTATCCATGTTGCCGCTGGACTCTCCCGCTGCGAGCATCCTCGTGACCATCATCGGAAACTCGCCCGTTTTCTCAAGTTCGATCGCCACCGATGCACCTTCTCGGATCTTGTTTGTGGCCTCCATGACCGCGTCCTGAACCACTGTGTTTCCCGCCGTATTCGCTGCGATAGTGAGAGCCTGCAAAATCGGCACACCGCTTGCCAAAGCGCTAGCTAACGTTTGAACGAAACGAGCGATAGCAATTTTCCTGAAAACAATTCCCAGAAGGGGTAGCTTTAACGCGATGATATCAAGTCTTCGCTTGCCGCCCGGCGTCTCTCCGTATCTCTTGTATCCATAAACGAGTCCGCCGATCGGGATCAGGAGAAAAATTCCGTACTTGACGCCGACATCGCTGAGCGCGATGAGCAGGCGGGTTGGCGCGGGCAATTCCGATTTCAAGGATTTGTAGACCTGTGCAAAGACGGGAACGACAAAGAGCAGCATCATCGCGATCGTTCCGATGCAGGCAGCAACAACGATCTTGGGATAGGTGGTCGCAGCCTTTACTTTCCTGCGAAGATTATCTTCCCGGTTTAACTGAACTGCAGCTGCTTCCAGGGTGCCGTCGAGATTTCCTGTGGCTTCCCCGGATTCGACGAATGCGATCACGAGCTTGTTGAAAACCTTCGGGTACTGAGACATCGCCACTGAAAGCGATTGCCCGGAAGAAACCGCGCGCTCTAAATCACGGAACACATAGCGAAGGATCGGTTTGGTCGTTTGAGATCCAACCAGCGCCAAGCCCTCCATCATCGGAAGCCCGGACCGCATCATGGTCGATAGCTGGCGGGTTGCGATGACCAGATCCTGAATGCTGGGTTTGGCATCAAAGAATCCTTGGGGCGCCTTCTCTTCCGTTTTCTCACTGGTTGCGCCCTTTTCGGCAGTTTTGATCTGCGTTAAGAACAGACCGTTCTGGCGCAAAACACGGCGCAATTCAGCTTCGTCGATTGCTTCGACCTGGCCGGCGCTAGACTTGCCGGCTCCATCACGAGCGGTGTATTTATACTTCGGCATGGGTCTACTCTTCTTGGGCAAAAATGCGAACGATCTCTTCGAGCGATACTTGGAAGTCCAAAGCCTTACGAATGGCGACTTCGCGCATTGGCATCATGCCTTCGCTAATTGCTTGGACGGTCAATTCCTGCCCAGAGCATCGCTGAAGAACCATTTCCCGCAATTTTTCGGTCATCGGGAGGATTTCGAGCGATGCGCTCCTACCCTTTGTACCTCGCCCGCCGCATCGTTTGCAGCCTACCGGACGCGCAGCCATCGGGATCTTACCGTCTACGATCGGTATACCTGCGGACAACGCCAAATCCATATGAGGGGTGTACTCCTGACGGCAGAAGGGGCAAAGACTTCGCAGCAACCTCTGACCGACGATGCCAAGGATTGCCGAACTTACCAAGAACGGCTCAACGCCCATGTTCTGCAATCGGATAAGCGCGCCGGGCGCATCGTTCGTATGAAGGGTGCTTAACACCAAGTGTCCGGTAAGTGCAGCCTGAATCGCGATTTCGGCAGTATCCTTGTCGCGAATTTCACCCACCAGGATGACGTCCGGGTCTTGCCGCACGAGAGTTCTTAGGCCGGACGCGAATGTCACACCGATTTTGGTGTTGACCTGCATCTGGTTGATTCCCGAGAGCCTGTACTCCACCGGGTCCTCAACCGTGTTGATGTTCTTCGTCGAGTCGTTTATCTCTTGAAGTGCAGCGTATAGAGTCGTCGACTTTCCCGATCCCGTGGGTCCCGTCACCAGAATGAGGCCGTGCGGACGCCGTATGAAGCGCTCGAACAACGCCCTCTGTTCCGGCATAAGCCCGATCCGATCGATGTTAGCAAGCGCATTCGCCTTCTCAAGGAGCCGCATACAGGCCTTTTCCCCATAAACGGTAGGCATCAAGCTGAGGCGGATATCGAATTCGCGGCCGGTATCGTCTCGGGTACTGAAACGGCCATCCTGCGGGCGCCGACGTTCGGCAATGTCAAGCCCACCCATGATCTTAAGCCTCGAAATGCACGCAGCGAGATGGTTGTAAGGCAACGTCATTTGCTCGTACATCATGCCGTCGATGCGGTATCTAACGCGAACTCCGCCCTCTTGCGGCTCCAGATGGATGTCGCTTGCCCCTGCTGCGACCGCCCCTCCGAGGAGGCTGTTCACCAACCGAACGATGGGAGCTTGCTGCCCCTGATCGATCAGTTCGTCGACCGACCTGTCCTCCACAAGCGTCGTGGTTGACTCGCCGATTTCGACGATGAGGTTTCGGACTTTGTCTTTGTCGTCGAAAGACCGCTTGATCGCGTCGTTCAAGTCCGCAGTTAGGGCCAAGCAAGCAACGATCGGCTTATTAAGGGTTGCCCGATACTCATCGATGGTCTCGATATCGAGCGGGTCCTTCATGGCCACATGCACCCGCCCGTTGATTTCCCGGTACGGCAATGCGAGCCGGCTGACAACCGTCGCTTTCGGAACTTGTGCTACGAGATCCTTGTCGATCTCTTCTTCAAGAATATCAACGAATGGGAACCCGGTCCACTCCTCAAGGTATGGCTTGATCTCGCCCGCCGTGAGGAAACCCATCGACACGATGATTTCGCCGAGGAATCCACCGGACTGCTTTTGCCTGAGGATCGCTTCGCGCAACTGGTCGTCATCAAGTACACCATCCTTGACCAACCTTTCTCCCAGACGGCCCAGCAGAAACCGCTGCCCTTTCATCGACTGCATCACCACCTATTATGCGAGGCACCTGCCCAACGTTGGGCAAGATTTTCACTTGTGTCGCGTATAGGTGTAACAGTTTGATCGGTCTGAACTCAATGTTCTGTCAATAAAAGATGCCGCCGAGTCCCATCCGGCCTACAACGGAATTCGCTTATGCAAAATACGATGCGGGCCGGATAAAAGACAAAGGACCTAGTTGATAGTAACTTGCTGGCTGACGGTTCGGCTGCCTAACGTGGCCGTGATCGTCACGACGTCTCCCGTCTTAGCCCGTCGGCCAAGGACCATCCTGAAGTTGGCCATGGACGCATTTGCCGGAATAGTAACAGACGCAGGCACGACGACTTCAGAACTCGAAGATGTCAGCGAAACGTTAATACCGGAAGGGCCGGCGGACCCGTGGAGCATCAGCGAACCTCTTCCTCCATCTGAGTTGACGTTCGATGATAGGGTCATTCCCTGCAGAACCGCGGGGAGAAGCAATACCGGCTGGGTGTAGGCGAGACCACCGAACCGCACTGTAATGTCAACCGGCGTCGACCTGTCGACTCCCATAGTCTGCATGCTGAAACTTGCGTTGTTCTCCATTCCAGGCATGTCGACTTCTCGGGGCAGGCTTACCACCCCGGAATCGGTAGTGAGGTGGAATGCAACATCGAAAGGATTCAGCCCGTTAACATGAATCGAGGGATTCGCGGTTAGGCCGCCGAAGATGCCGCCCTCAGGGAAAACGAAATGGAAAAACGCCTGGGGTGTTGCGACAAAACCGCGCTGGACCCAATGCTCGTTCTCCAAGTGCATGCCGAATCCGGAGATCGCACCGTAAGTATTGATTCCGGTCGCCTGAGTGTATTTCCACGTCGAGTCTGCCGGGAAGAGATCCGAGAGATAGCTTGCAACCCAATTGCCGTTCACAAGTTCCCAAACCACTGCAGTTTGATTGCCGCTAGGGTCGACGGTGTATCCGGCGATGCGGGTTCCCCAAACGTCTACCGCAACCGCATGGCTTTCGTAATCCGGGTTGTTTGGCGCATCCAGAAGCTGCCACTGGTTGGCAGCCACATTGAATGCATATCCATAAATATGGGTCAAGGAGTTGTTCTCAATGTAATCGTAGGCCTCGCCGATCGTCGTAATTCCGCCGTATGTGCTGATGCCGCTCGGATAGATGTACAAAAGATTTCCGGGCGCAAGAAAAGTCTGCGTTGGGCCTGACGTCGGAATAAGGTCGAGTTCTGCCAGCTGGTAATAGTTCGTAGGCTTCAAGTTGCTGGCCACGATGGTGCCGTTTTCGTTGATCCCGCCCGGCAGACGGTTGAGCGTGTCGTTCGTCCGAGTGGTGGAGACGCTGCTCCACCGAAACATGTGGGTTTCGACTCCGTTGCCCTCCTTGTTGTAGTAGCCGACCGCCATTCCCTGATGGTTGACACCCATGACTTGGCTGAAGTATGAGTATTGGATCCCCGCCGTCATGTCGACAATATTGCCGTTGTATTGCCCACCAACCGCCGTTGGGTGAAGGTTAATCATAGCCGTGCCGATCATATATAGACTGTCGTTAATGCCGCTAAACTCAAGGGATGTATACCCATTGGGGAGTGTATCGGGCTGGCTGGTGTACCCCGCACCGCCGAATAGACCCGTAAAGACTAACGGGTTGGTACCAGGCTGGGCCAAACCGGCAATCTCACTGAACGAGTTAACTGCCAGTGCTTGGGTCGGGTTCTTCCCGATGCCGCTGATCGGATATAGGGCGAACGATGGCCAACTTGCAAATGCCGAAGTCGGCACTCCGATTGCAATGGCGGTCAGGCCAAAAATGAGTTTTTTCCAATTGTTCTTTTTCATGCGAATCCTCTCCTTTCGCCGCGGAAGAAAGTGCTTCCGATCGGCATGGGCTATGTGATATCGCATGGGAGTGACAGCAGCGTTACACTTCCGTCACAAACTGTGATACAGGTCGAAGTACCTATGAATAGGCTCGACTAGGAGGTTAGGCATGCACCAAGCAGCTCTTCGTGGAACGCCAAGGACTGCTCGACTTCGTCCTGCATTTTCCGGGCATTGATTTGAGCTGCATGGCGGACCGACCGATAGCGTGTTTCAAACAAGACGTGCTGCTCACGGCTGAGGCTAGCCAATAAGTTGGGCGATACCGTCACCCGGTCTATCGCGGGTCGAAGCGCCTCTTTGGATAGTACTTCTTGAAACATGTTGCTACGGCTTAGATTCACTACTTGCGGATGCAGCCTGCTGTCTGGTCCAAGAAAATTTTGAAGCTGCATTGCATCGCTCGAGACAGGATCTAGCCACGCCAAGCAGCCGTTAACGGCTACTTCGAGTGGCCCGCTAAGTACTCCGACAAAGTCGTATCGTACACCGGCTGCCGCGGCGGGATCATAAAAGCTCGGCGTGAAGAAATCCGATACGAGAACACCGTTTATTTGATAGCCGTATTGGCCATCTTCAACTGGACTGCATACTTCGACGACATACTGAACTTGATGCTGCGCGAGTCCCTGTTGAACTGCTGCATCGAGAACGGGTCCCGCGTGCAATCGGTTGCCATGGGGGTCTACCAGCATCTCCAAGCACTCATGGCTTGCATTCAATGACCAATGCTCACCCGTTTCAACTAATGCGTACGGCTGATTTAGGCTATTGAGGTGAATCCCTGTCGATCCATCTGGAAGCTTGAAGCGGTCCTCGATGTATATCGGCCAGAATCCTACTGGTACATCTGCCGGCTTGGGAAATGCGGATACCGTAGCGGAGATTCCCCATATGGGAGCAAAGTCTCGAACACATTGGATCGATAGCGCAGCAGCGACATTCGCCACCTCCGACATGTCAACCTTGACACCGCGAGGAACGAGGGCAACATTCGCTACCGAACTCATCGAACAACCTCCATTGGCTTACGCAAGAAACGCCCACTAGGAGTCTAGTCCTGCGTGGGCGTAATGTGCAAGGGGCGATATAGTCGTAACGTTAAGGATTAACCTTGAGCAGCATGCAGCTGGATCGCATTCGTGGCTTCGGCTGAAGCTGTTTGAATGTGTGCCTTCACGCGAAGACCCTTTTGGTTAGGGTTAGAGCCCATCGCCCCTACCAGATCCTTAAGCGCTTGTTGGAGACCTGCATAGCCATTACGCATGTTTGTCTGACTGCCCGTAATCTGCCCTGACGTGTAGTCTGACCGCTTTCCGCCATCTTTGACCGTTGGCAACGTCCTCGTGGCCGCCTTCGGACCATTGATCTCTCGATCAACGATAACGAGCGCAGCATGAGCGGCATGAATCGAGCGCACACGGTTGCCGTCATAGATGGGCAAAGCCGTCTTCATCGACTCGATCGCATTGATCAAGTCTTGCTGAAGTGCCATAAGGGACTGGGGATTGGGCGGAACGGCAGGAACGCGCCGGCCACCCCGAATGACGACTTGCGCCGGAGCTGCTGCGATAAACGAAGCTACGACAAGCATTGCGAGCGTTAGGCGAAGAATTTTCATGGTTATCCTATTGTGAGCCTCAAAGTGATGGAAGCCCAAACGATTTCTTACTGTGAATGTTCTATGGTTTAGGCCAAAAGACTCAGACTGGCTTGCGCCACAATGAGTGCATGAATCGTCCTCCGCCTTCTCGCCTCAAACTTGGCGACAATCTCAACGGAACGATCGTCAATTCGATCGGCGGTCGGCGATTCAGCGTTCAGTGCAAAGGTATCCCGGATGGCTGGAAAGCCGAACTGCATTCACGGCGCCCAGAGACGATTCGCCTCGGTTCACTTGGCACGTTTTGGATCGCCAAAATATCTCCGCTCCAGGGCGCAATTCTCCTTCACGACGGCGATTTCGGCCGGTTACAGATCAGCGATGCGATGCGTGAGCGCTATCTGAAGGCATTGCGGGCTCTTCTTGCCGATGGCGACATGTCAGGAGACGAAATCGCAGATGCTCGCTCGATGGTGCTCAGAATCGAAAAGAAGGATCAAGCCGATTGGCTCAGCGTATGGCGTGTCTTCGGCGAACCGGACACCGGAACCGTAAAACTCCTAACTGCCGCCCTAGAATCCCTTCGCTCGTCGAGAAAAGAAAACCCTGACGATTTCTCGAAATTAAGAGCAGACCTCATCGAAAAGCACGGCGGTACGATCCAATTGGCCATCGCCAAACTGCAGAGGTGACCCGGTAGGGGCCAGGCGTGCCTCGCTAACACCATCCAGTTTTCCGCGAATCCTCCTGATTTGTAGCCGTGGAATGGTCTGAGCATCCGGCGGCTACAACGGAGGAGGCAAGACCGAATACTGGATGACATTAGACTGAAGCCCGCACTGACTTCACCGCTGCTTCAACTCTTCATTCTCGTCTCTCACCGCCTGCAACTTGGCCTCTATCACACCCTGCACCTTCCGCTGAGACTCCACAGCCTGCTTCAACACCGCGACACGCGCCCGGAGACGCTCCTTCTGCCTTCTTAATTCCTCAGCCTGTTGCATGGCATGTCCTTTTTCGTCCTGTGCTGCAATGACTCGCGCCCGTAATTGCTCGTTTTCTTCCCGCAATCGCTCGACCTGAACCCGCAAACCCACGTCGGTCAGCCTCACGAACGGATATCTTCGACTTACGACAAGCTTTACCATCTCAATCGGTCTCAGCCCGACAGTATCCCGTATAGCGAACTCTCCAAGAAAATGTTAGAAAACTCGCATGTCTTCCTGAAGGATGTGTTAGATTAATAACATCTATGGCAAAGCACAGCGACGAATACCTGAGCAGGCGCTTTCAGCAAATCATGGAAGTCCTCTACGCGAAGGAAAGGGCCACCGCCGCAGAAGTCGAGGAAGCGCTTCCCGGCTCACCGACAAATTCGACAGTCAGAACCCAACTCAGGGAACTCGAGTCACGCGGCCTCCTGCGCCATTCAGTCGAGAAGGGCAAGTTCTACTACGAACCCACTCGCCCCAAGCCAAGCGCCGCCGTCGCCGCCATGCAGCGATTCCTTCAAACCTTTGTCGACGGCAGCGTCGAGAAGGCCTTCGTCACGATGCTCTCCGCCAAGGAAACCGACCTGACCGACATCGACCTTGCCCGGCTCCGCGAAATCATCGACGAAGCAGAGCAAAAGGGGAAATAGAAATGCTGACTCTTTCATTGCTTGGCCTTGCCGCCCGTTCCCTCGGCCTCTTGTTCATCATTTCGCTTTGCGGCCTTTTCGCCTTCCGCAGTTCGTCTGCCTTGTGCCGCATCGTGTGGCTTATCGGAATAATTGCCGCAATCGCTCTCCCCTTTGTGTGGCGCGCGGCTCCTATGGCCAAAGTTCCTGCCGACCACATTCCTGGCTATATGTCGGTCGTAAACAAAAAACCGATCAGAGTTGCAATCGGTCAGCTTTACGACTTCGCAAAGCCCCCAAAACCAATCGCCCCCGTCGGCGTCAGCCTGATCGACCCAAAGCCAACAAGGGTGAGCCCCATCGCCCTGATCTTAGCCGCATGGGCCTTCTTCAGCGGCCTTCTGTTGATCAGACTCGCCGTCGGCCTTCTGATCGCTTTTCGCCTAATCAGACGCGCAACGCCATTCCTTAACAAAAAGGCACAAAGCCTAACCTTCCATGCAGGCATCAGCCGACCCGTGCGAATCCTGCTGAGTGATCGTGTTGCCGTACCAGCTGCCGCCGGCATCTTTCGCCCTGTTGTCCTACTTCCAGTGCAAGCGACAGATTGGTCGGAAGATAAAGTCAAGATGGTACTTGCCCACGAGATGGCCCATATTAAGCAGAACGATTGGGTTTGCACCCTGGTTGCCCAGTTTGCCTGCGCAATGTATCCTTTCAATCCATTCGTATGGCTCTGCGAGAGCCGCTTGCGGGCAGAAAGCGAGTTAGCGGCCGACGATCGTGCGATTATGATGGGGATTGAGCCAATCAACTACGCCAACAATCTCGTTGATATTGCCGCTGGAGTAAAGCGTCAACCCGCTGTCGTCATCGCTATGGCGAGGAACACACGCGTCGAAGGTCGTGTGAGGGCCATCATAAGCCGGAAAAGGCGAAGGGGCGCGGCGGCGTTGGTTCCGATTCTGTTCGCTGCATTGGCTGCGACAACCGCATGCGGCGCCATATCTGCCTTCCGGATCTCAAATCCTAGTTCGATGCAAGCTATGGGTGGAGCAATTGCCGTCGATTACAACAGCATGACCGCAGGCTGGAAAGGACCGTTAAGCGTTCACGTCGTCGACGAAAACGGAAAGCCCTGCCCAGGCGCAAAACTGACATTTTTGGTCGTGGCGCCGATGGGATATGGCCACGCAACTGTCGATCCTGAGGCGGTGACGGATGCAAACGGCGACTATCAACTTGATCCCGGCAAGACCAGAGCCACGAAAGGTGAGCCGGAGTCCTTCTTCCGAGCGGGATCGATAGAAGGCATATTGGCCTACAGCCCCGGTCACGCTCTGTCCCTTGGTGATGAATTTACAAGGGGAAAGGCGCAGACTACGGTTCGGCTCACTGCCGCAAACGCCGCACGAATCCATGTCGTCGAACCGAGTGGGCGCCCTGCTGCCGGCATCGCTTTGACTGCGACGGATTTCATCGAAGATCACAACGGCGAAGTGGGCATACCCCAAGCATGGCGGACCGGCGCCTATAGGGTGGTCACCAACTCCGTCGGCTCGGCGGTTTTCCGCGATGTTCCCACCGGCTATTCCGTGCGCTACACCGTCGACGACGACCGGTATCTACCTCCGACCCGATATCAAGACAACCCGCCGGTATCGGGAATGACCGATTACCCCACGCTTCATCTCATCGCGGGCGCGACGATCGAGGGTGACCTCCGCCTAAACGGAATGCCGGTCTCCGGAGTTCAAATTCAAGTGAACTCGAGCAGTGAAACCTTTTCTCGCCACGGAGTCTCAGATGCAAGCGGCCACTATAGAATAATTCGCGTCCCTTACGGTCTCTGCGATGTCCATTACTTCGATCGAGCCAATGGCCACCTGATACCGAATGGCTGGGTCGCCAAGCAGCAAAATGGCCTCCAGATTTCAGCGGGCATGCACCTCACCGGTATCGATTTCATATTCGAACGGGGTGGAATCGTCAAAGGAACCATTGTCGACGAAAACGGCAAACCCCGACAATTTGGCGTCTCTGCGATGTCGCCCGAATTTGTTGAGTTCCGAAACGGCATCGTCGGCAACCCATCGGACTTCGGTATGTGGGGCCCCGACGACGGAACCTACGAATTGCGTCTTCCCGCCGGCCGGTACAAACTCCGCTTAAGCATCGGCCCAGATAACCCGGGGCAATGGGTCGACATCAAGGAAGGCGAAGTAACAATCGCCAACTTCCAAGTAGACGTCAAGTCACGCACAAGAACAACAGGGGGCAACATGTGCGGTCAAGAAGTCGACGACACGAGGGGCGAGGCGTGCCTCGCTAAGACTGCTATGCGATCAAATCGTGAACAACGTTCCCATATAGGTCGGTCAACCGATAATCCCGTCCTGCGTGTCGGTATGTAAACTTCTCGTGGTCGAAACCTAATAGATACAAAATTGTCGCGTGCAAATCGTGCACGTGGACCGGATTCTGCTCGGCTCTGAAACCGAATTCGTCGGTCGCGCCGTATACGGTTCCTCGCTTTACCCCACCGCCCGCCATCCAATAGGTGAATCCGTAATGGTTGTGGTCCCGACCATTCGCGTGGCCAGCATTCGCTCCCGGCGTCGGCAATTCGACCGTCGGGGTCCGCCCGAACTCTCCACCCCAGATCACCAACGTCTCGTCGAGCATGCCCCTCTGCTTGAGGTCTGTTAACAGCGCCCCGATCCCCTGATCGCATTCATGACCCAGGTTTCGATGCTGTACCGCGATGTCGTCGTGGCTGTCCCACGGCTGACCGGCGCCGTGATACAACTGGATAAAGCGCACGCCCCGTTCCGCCAAACGCCGCGCCATCAGGCACTGGCGCGCGAAAGGTCCAGGACCGTACATATCCAGCGTCGCTTGCGACTCCCTATTAACATCGAAAGCGTCGGTCGCTTCAGTTTGCATCCGGTACGCCAACTCGAACGACTGGATTCGCGATTCGAGCGCCGCGTCATGGTCCCTGCTTGCCAAATGCCGTTGGTTGAGCCGCTGAACCAGGTCAAGTTGGTCTCGCTGGTCACTTGGCATCGTGTAGTGGTCCTTGATGTTCTCAATCAGCTTGTCGATATCGGTATTGCTCGGGTCGATGTAAGTCCCCGCCAATACTCCGGGCAGAAATCCAGCCTGCCAGTTCTGCGTTTCCTGGATCGGAAAACCGTGCGGACACATCGCGATATATCCGGGAAGATTCTGATTCTCGGTGCCCAACCCATATAAGACCCATGAACCCATCGACGGCCGAACCATCCTAGACTCCCCGCAATTCATTAGCAAGAGTGAGGGCTCGTGATTCGGCACGTCGGCGTTCATCGAGCGAATCACGACCATATCGTCGACATGATTGGCCACGTTCGGAAAAATCTCACTGACCTCGATGCCCGACTGCCCGTGCTTCTTGAAACTGTACGCAGAAGGAAACGCGGCTCCCGTTTTCCTTTCCGTCGGTAGATGCAGCGGAATCGGCTGCCCCGCATATTTCTGAAGCGCCGGCTTCGGATCGAAGGTATCGACCTGGGAGGGCCCCCCATTCATGAACAGGAAAATGACCCGCTTCGCCCGCGCCTTCATCGGCGGCTTTCGAGGCAAAAGCGGATTGTTTGCATTATGGTTCTCAACCGGCCCCGCTCCAAGGGCAGACTCCCCCAGCAGCCCCATCATCCCCAGCGCCGCAAACCCATTCCCCATCCGCCCAAGCAACTGACGACGGCTTAAGAAAAGATCGCGAAACGGATCATTGTGGATGTACTCAGACATGGGAAGCCTATTCCCAGATCATACTCCGCTGGCTAGGCATGCGTTGCCACTGGGAGCGCGCGACTTCAGTCCGCACAGGTGTCCCGGGTTTAAACCCAACAACATACCCGCAAAACCCTCGGCATCATCGCATCACTACATCACGGTGCTAAACTAGAAGCATGAGAACCACCGTCAACCTCGAGCCCGAGGCCTACCGCCTGGCACGCGCCATCGCATCCCAACGCAAAACTACGCTGGGGCACGTCTTGAGCGAGGCCATCCTTGGTCAGCTTACGTCGCCGCATCAACCGTGCATGGCTGTGCTCAGAAATGAAGCTGGATTTCCATCAATCTACATAGGAAGGGTGATTACGCCTGAGGAAGTGGCGCTAGCCATCGAAGAAGAATGACCTTCCTTCTCGATTCCAGCGTCTTGATCCCCCTCTGCTTCCCTGAGCATCTCCATTTTCAGCGAGTCTGCGCCTGGATCAAATCACAATCTACGTTCGCCGTTTGCCCAGTCACCGAGGGAGCACTTCTTAGATACGCGTTCAGGATCACAGAAGGCGGGCAAGAACTTGCAACCTTACTTCTCCACGAACTCGGCGTCACCGAGGGCTACAAGTTTTGGCCCGATAACATCTCTTACGGGGACGCGAATCTACAGCGAGTGACCGGACACAACCAAGTTACGGACGCCTATCTAGTCGCGCTTGCGATAGCTCATGGAGGCAGATTGGCGACACTAGACGAAGCCCTCGCGATTATTCACCCAGAGGCGTTTCTCATTCCGCCAATCTAAGCGAACTCAGTCCACAAACATAAACTCGTTCGTCATCATTAAGGCTTGCACGTAGAGCGCAACACGGCTAATCGGCGGCCCAGGAGGCGGGCCGAAGTCGGCGGTTGCATCCCAGGTTTGCTTCCCGTCGAGTGACGAAATCTTCGGCGCCCAGGAAAACGCGTCATACGCGTCGCTTGTAAGCGGATCGACCACGAAGTCGATTGTGTCCCCTTTCTCGACCGCAACCGAAGCGACCTCCGCCTTAACCGAACCGTTGTGGACATCCCACTTCCCAAGCACTCCAAGCCGGCTCGAAACGATGCGAGCGCCTATCCCATCCCCCTGTGATTGTCCATGAGACACTGTGCCCTGAATCCTCACCGTCATCGACGCCGGCGCGACCCATCGACGCACAACACAATGCTTGATGTCGTGTCCAGGATGCCCTCCCTGCGGATTTAAAACCAGGTAACCCAAAATCGGATCGGGAAACGCCTTGCCGACGTGATATCCGACGTTATCGGCGACCTCGAACGGGGTGAAAAACGACACCCGACCTGGGTCGGGGATAAATTCTCCGTACCCATATCGCCAAACCGATGAGGGGGATCCCGACGTAATTTCTCCCTTCTTCAAATAGGCAAGTCCGGCTGCCATCTCTTCTGGGTCCGGCAACCTTTGATACATCAGCAGGTACAGACGCCGGATTCTCTGCCCGTTGTCGGTTGCTTTCGCAACCTCAGCCCTCTGAGCAACCGCTTCTGCGTTCTCAACACACAGCGGCGAATTCATAAAGAACAGCGCTTGCTGTGGAACGGTTGTGATAAACCTTCTCGCACTGGTGCTATCTGGCGTCGCGAAGTCGAATGTGCGAAACGTGCCTGGCAAATTCTGCCTCTCGACAAAGCCGTAAACCGCTCTCCGGTCGGTGAAAGGCTTTGCCCATAGCTCAACGGACTTGCCACCGATCTTCGCGAGATCCAATTGGCCGGCGACATCCATAATCGAGTCCCGCATCTGCTCCATATCGAGCCTGCGGCGATTCATCCGGCCCAGAAGACGATTCTCAGGATCTGCATTGGCTACTAAAGGCGTCACCTCGCTCGACTGGCAATAGGTCGCCGAAGTTACGATCAATCGCTGAAGTTTCTTGATCGACCATCCATCGTTCATAAACTTCGTAGCGAGGTAATCGAGCAATTCAGGATGCGTCGGCCGCTCGCCCTGATGTCCGAAGTCAGATGGAGTGCGAACGATTCCGGCTCCGAAATGATCCTGCCAAACGCGGTTCACGAAGACGCGCGCCGTCAGAGGATTGTCTCGGGAAGCGATCGCTTTTGCAAGCTCCAGCCTTCCACTGTCACTCGTCCAATGCTCCCTTTCGATACCGGGTTTAGACAGCGCCAGTAAGAAACGCCTGGGCGCGGACTCGGCACGTGCATTTGGATTACCGCGCCTGAATACGAAACCATCGCTGGGATGGGGCGCATCGATCATTGCCATCGCAAGTTCCGGGGTCTGTGGCGGGCTCTTCTTGAGACTGGCAATCTCCGCTTCAAGGGTTGACAACCGGTCCCGTTCTGCCGGCTCGAAGGCAGGCTTTAATTTCGATAGTTGGCCCGCATCAGGGGCAGCCTCTTCTCGAAATGCTTGCAGCGTGGTCTTCACCTCTTGGCTAATTGCTTCTTGCGGTTCTTTAGAAATTGAGCGAAGCCGTTTGACTTGCTCCGTAACCAGCGACCGCATCGAAGACTCCGCACTTTCTAGTTCGCGGTTGTACTTCTCCCAAGGTTCGCGGATCGGCTTTTCCGATATCGCCGAGTTGGTCTCGACGGATGAGGCGAAAACGGAGTACAGGGAGTAGTAGTCCTGTGTCGGGATGGGGTCGAACTTATGATCGTGACACCGGGCGCACTCGACGGTAAACCCGTCGAAGCCGCGCATCGTCACGTCGATCCGGTCATCGATAATGTCCGGCTGCTGGTTCAGAAACCTGCGACCGATCGTCAAGAATCCTAGCGCGGCCAATGGCCTTTTGTCGTCGCCGTTCTGAACCTCAGGCATCCTGTCGGCGGCAAGCTGCTGGGTGATGAACTGATCGTAAGGCAGGTCGCGATTGAACGCGTCAATAACCCAGTCGCGATAGGTGTAGGCGTTTGGATAGTTGCGATCTTCTTCAAACACGTACCCCTTCGTATCCGAATAACGCGCCACGTCCAACCAATGCCGTCCCCATCGTTCCCCATAGTGGGGCGACGCCAACAGCCGATCGACAACCTTTGCATATGCACCGGGCGACTTGTCTGCTAGGAATGCCTGAGTCTCGTCCGCCGTCGGAGGAAGTCCGATCAGATCGTAGGTGACGCGCCGGAGAAGGGTCCTTTTGTCGGCAGCCGGGGCAGGCGCAATCTTTTTGGCCTCAAGTTTGGCCAACACAAACGCATCGATTGGATTGTGCATCCACGCCGTGTTCTTCACTTTTGGAATCGGAGGATTTTTGACCGGCTGAAGCGACCAAAGGGGCTCTGGCTCTTTCGCTTTTGCGGTTCCGTCCGATGGCCATGGCGCGCCCATCTGTACCCACGACTCGATATCGGCTACTTCAGTAGGAGTCAATTGGCCGCCCTGAGGCATCTTAAGCAGGCCAGTTTGCCGGACCGCAATGACCAGCAAGCTCTTGTTGAGATCCCCAGGAACGATCGCCGCCCCCGAATTCCCGCCCTTCAACAGATCCGACATCGAATCGACTCGAAGGCCGCCCAAGTGGGTCTTCGCGCCATGACAAACAAAGCAGTTGTCCGCCAGCACCGGCCGAATCTTCTTTTCAAAGAACGCAACCTGCTCCTTACTAGCTGCTGCCGTCCCCGCGCTAACCTGCCGAGCCGACAACCCAGCAATGCTGAATCCCAGAAATCCAAGGGATAGCAGAAAGATGCACTTGCGCCGTGAGAATTTCGGCTTCATGAGGTTCTCCTACGATCATAACCTACACTCAGGTTCACCGAGCAGCGGTAATTGCCAACAATGCAGGCACTCCTCGCCGGTCGGGGCCATACTCTAGAGTAATCGACGAGATGGCGAGATCCGGCCGGGGATTCGTCCATTGCATGACGTACGCCGTAGCCGAGTCCTGGCCGTCGGCGAACGGCCTGCTCCACGCAACGCGAGCGCCAGGAAGATCGTGCGGCGACTTCTGGCGGAAGTCGTCGATGTCGATTTCCGCGTAGATCGGCACTTTGGCGATCGAGC
>Ga0206860_10140_pt1 | contig 17035 bp, 16 predicted proteins | sample Alteio_BWOrgCont_44_FD_152624 | JGI IMG/M metagenome (GOLD analysis project Ga0206860, IMG submission 152624) | Enriched cells from forest soil in Barre Woods Harvard Forest LTER site, Petersham, Massachusetts, United States -... | ecosystem: Environmental > Terrestrial > Soil > Temperate forest >...
CCGTTTTTGCCCGAAGTATTCCTGCAGGCGCCTTTTCATGTAAGGCTCAATGTGCAACCGGTCCGGCGTAAACAAGACAACTGCGACCAGCAGGCCCAGCAACAGACTGGTTCCCCCCATCAGCCAGACCAACCGTCGTCCCGGCACTCCGGCCACAAACATCATGGCCACGCTGATGACAGGAAAAACCAGGGCCGAACCGAGGTCCGGTTCCTTGAGAATCAGAACAAAGGGCAGCAGGGTGAATCCCAACGCGCCCCAAAATATCCGCCGCCCGCGCAATTCCTCCGCCGGGCAGCTCAGGAAATTGGCCAGCAGCAGGATAAAGGCGATTTTGGCAAACTCCGAGGGTTGCAATCCAAATATGCCCAGGGTGATCCATCGCTTCGCCCCATTAACCCTGACCCCGAAAATAAACACAGCCACGAGCAGAAGGATGGTCGCCCAATAAGCCACATCGGACCAGCGCGCCAAACGGCCGTAATCAACGGCCAGCAGCGCCGCCGCCGCTCCCACCCCCATGACATACCAAAGAATTTGGTGCATGTACATTTGTTTATACCAGACCAACGCCGACTGATGGCCGGCCATCGCACTGTAAATAAAGAGCGTGCCGACACACATCAGGCCCAAGGCGCACAAAAGCAGCCCCCAATCAAAATCGCCTTTTCGTTCGTTGAAATGCTGTTCGTGCATTTAATTTCGCGCCAGCGACAAAGCTGGTGAATTGTTGGATTGCTCGCCTTTGATAATGGCTTCGTAAATCTTTTCCGCCACCGGCGCGCAAGTTCCGCCGCCGGAACTGCCGCCTTCCACCATGACGATGACCACATAGCGAGGGTTTTCGTAAGGGCCATACGAATCAAACCAGGTGACCTTGGGATATTTGGCCGCGGCGGACTTGATTTCGGCCGTGCCGGTTTTTCCGGCGACGCGGAAATTGGCCAGTTTCGGCGACCCGCCCGGGAAGTGGAACGCGTCAAAGGCCGTGCCCTCCCTGGTCTCGCTGGTGGCCGGGTGTTCGGTGTCGTCCAGCATGGCGTGGCGGATGATTTCCAAGTAGTGCGGATCAATCGTCACCGTGTCGCGCAGGCGGCCGGGCGCATCCAGTTGTTCGGTCTGGCCCGTCTCCGGCGAATAGGAATGGCTGACCAGACGCGGCACATAAATCCTGCCGCCATTGGCAATCGCCCCGATCATGGCGGCCATCTGCAACGGCGTCGCCGTAATCTCCTGGCCGATGCAGACATCCGCCGTGCTGCTGCGAAGTATCGAGACGCCGACGTCCTCCGGCGCCGGCACATTGCCCGACGCCTCGGGGCCGATGGCAAAATCCGTTCTTTCGCCGAGATGAAACCGTTTGGCCACCGCCAGGATTTTTTCCAACGTGGCCTTCATGCCGTAGTGAATAAAATAAGTGTTGCTCGAACGGAAAAACGCCCGTTCGAAATCGAACTTGCCCGCGCCGGCCGTGTCCGCAATGGGCCGCGCCTTGGGCGAAGCCCGGTATTCGCCGGGACTGTCATAGACTTCGTTGGGATCCAGGCCGGTTTCAAGGCAGGCGAGGGCGGTGATGATTTTAAAAGTTGAACCCGGCGGATAAGCGCCGGCCACCGCGCGATTGAATTGCGGCATGTATTTCGGGTCGTTCAAGGCCGCCCATTCACTGTGGGTCAATCCCGCCACGTAGCTGTTCGGGTCGAACGAGGGCGCGGAGGCCATGGCCAAAATATCGCCGTTGCGAACATCCATCACCACCACTGCCCCCCGCACATTGGGCTGGACAGCGGCCAGCGCCTTTTCCGCCGCGCGTTGCAAGACCAGGTCAATGGTCAGGTAAACATCCCCGCCCGGCGCATTGGGGGTTTCGATGTCTTCGCGCTGGCGGTAATTCAGGCTGTTGACCAGGACCAGCTTGGTCCCGGGACGCCCGCGCAAGATGGTGTCAAATACACGTTCCACCCCGGCCTTGCCCTTGTAATCGGGCAGGGTGTCGGCCGTTTGCACCGCCTCAAAATCACGCTGCACAAAGCCGAGAACATGAGCGGCCACGGTGCCGTTGGTATAAAAGCGTACCGGCAACGTCTCTATTTCCAATTCCGGCTGCGAGGACAATTGCTCGACAAACTCAGCCACCTGTTTGGGAGCCAGATTGGGCACGACCTCGAAGGGGACATAGGGAAAATTGGTGTAGTGGCGGAGAAATGCGTTTGTATTGAGAACCCTGGGTTCTTGCAGTATGGCGCCGACCTGAAAGGTGATGTTGCTGACCACCTGGCAATCCGCTTCCAGGTGCAGATCGCGGTTGATCGCCGGCATCAAATGGAGACGTCCGTTTGCCTGCACCGCCAGCGGATGCTGCCGCCGGTAAATGTTCGTCAGGTTCGTGTAAGCGCCGGTAAACTGGTCCTGCAAATCTTCCAGGTAAAGGATGGCGTTGTACTGGGGCCGGTTGTCGGCCAGGACTCGTCCGTTGCGGTCGAGAATTCTTCCGCGAATCGCCGGGATGCCCACCCGTTTCAACGATTGTTTCTTCAAATCATGTTCGAAGTGGCTGGCGGAAACAATTTGCACGAACCACAACCCCGCCAGCAGCACGAACAGGCCCGCCGCCATGAGGTTGGCGATGACGCGCAAGCGCCGGTCCTTTTGTCCGAGTAGGTGGAAAAGAAACATTTTAGGCGCGCCCCCGTTTGATTTCCCGGTCCGGCCGGAAGGTGGTCTCGTGGATGGGCTGATAATCGAAGGCCTGGTGAAAGCGGCTGAAAAGCGCGAAACAGACCGGCGTAAAGAGGCCTCCGCCCACGGCCATGACCACCCATTGCCAGATCGATTTCCAGCCGAGCAACGGCAGCGTGCCGAGGTTCAACAAAACGAACAACACCGCCAGCGGTTGCAGCGCGCTGGCCATCGTGCCCAGAAAAAATTGCGCGGCGGGATGCTCGCTCGAAAACAACTCGCGCCCCCAGTGAGCCAGCAACCCGATCAACAACAAGGGCAGCACGCTTGCTCCCAGCGGGTTGGCCGAGAGCGAATCAAACCACAGGCCGCCGCAACCGGCTGCCAGGACCATGGTAAAATAACCGCCGGTCACACCCGCATAAACCATCAGCGCGGGCAGAAAATCAATTTGCGCTCCCAGCACGTTGCGGAACCCGTCAAACCAGGCTTCAAAAAAGACGGCCACAAAAGCGGTGGCCAGGATCAAAATGGTATGCAGCCGGTTCATGGCGTCATCACCCACACTTCCTGCAGCGCGCTGAGGTCCGCCGCCAGCTTGACCCGGGCTTCAACGGCCAATCCGTATTCCTTGACGTGCACATCCACCACCTTGCCGATGACGATGCCGGCCGGAAAAACGCCGCCTGCGCCCCACGTCACCACGTTGTAGCCGGGCCGCACCTGGCTGCCGCCTGAAAGATAATCCAAGTCAACCATATTGTTTTCCTGGGGGCTGGATGCGCCGGCGTTGATCACGCCGGTTTCCCCGCCGGGCAGGACGAGGGCCGCCACGCGCAAATCGGGGCTGCCCAGCAGGATGACCTGGGAGCGGGTCTGGCCCGCGCTTTGGATGCGGCCGACCAGCCCTTCTGAAGTCAAAACGGGATAATTAGACTTGACGCCATCGCGTGTGCCGAGGTCGATTTCCACGCTACGCCACCAGTTGGCCGGATCGCGGGCGATGACCCGGCCCAGTTTGACCTGCCAGCGGGTTTGCCGCGGCCATCCCACCAGGCCCCGCAAGCGCGCGTTCTCGTTCGTCATGGCCGCGTCCTGCTGCAACTGGATTTTCAATTCCTCGTTTTCCCGGCGGAGATATTCGTTCTGGCGGGCCAGTTGCTCCTTGGTCGTCACGCTTTCCGTGGCCCGGTTGGTCAACTGGTGGACGGAGCCGGTCAGGCCGAACAGGGGCAGAAAGAGCCCGCTGATGGCCAGTTTGACCTTGCCCATGGTTTCGCTGGGCAGTTTCAACAGCACGATCACCAGCAAAACCACCAGGACCAAAATTATATAATGCGGCTTTTTAAGCATCTCGCCCTGGCCGCCGCCCCATCGGGCGCGGCCGTGTTTAAATTTTCAGGGCGAACTGGAATTAACTTTTCGAAGAAGCCACTCGTTTGTACAGTTCCAACTGTTGCAGAACCCGTCCCGTTCCCTCGGCCACCGCGCTCAATGGATCTTCCGCGATGTGCACCGGCAGGCCTGTTTCCTTGGCCACCATGAGGTCGATGCCGCGCAACAACGCGCCCCCCCCGGCCATGACAATGCCGCGCTCAATGAGGTCGGCTGACAGTTCCGGAGGACAACGCTCCAATGTAATACGGATGCTTTCCAAAATGCTTGAGAGAGGTTCCTTCAAGGCTTCACGAATTTCTTCCGAACGAATGGAGACGGTCCTTGGCAGACCGGCGCTCAAATCGCGCCCTTTGACTTCCATCGTTAATTCCTGCTCCAGCGCAAAAGCCGATCCGATCCGGATCTTGATCTCTTCCGCGGTGCGTTCGCCAATCATCAGGTTATAGGTGCGTTTCATGTGCGCGACAATGGTCTCGTCAAACTCATCGCCGCCCACGCGCAAGCTGCGGCTGAAGACGATTCCGCCCAGGGAAATGATCGCGATCTCGCAGGTGCCCCCGCCAATGTCAACAATCATGTTTCCCGCCGGTTCATCCACCGGCAGACCGACGCCGATGGCCGAGGCCATGGGCTGGTCGATCAGATAGACTTCGCGCGCCCCGGCATGAATGGCCGAATCCTTCACTGCCCGTCTTTCCACTTCCGTAATACCGGAAGGAACAGCCACCATCACCCTCGGCATGACAAACTTGCGGTGATGGACCCGTTTGATGAAGTACCGCAGCATGGCTTCGGTGATTTCAAAATCGGCGATAACGCCGTCTTTCATGGGCCGGATGGCCACGATATCTCCCGGGGTGCGGCCCAACATTTTTTTGGCCGCTTCGCCCACCGCCAGCACATTGGTCGTGCCGGCATAGATGGCCACGACGGAAGGCTCGCGGAGCACGATGCCTTGGTCCCGCATATAAACGAGACAATTGGCCGTGCCCAAGTCTATTCCGATATCATTGCTAAACAGGCTCTTGAATTGCGCAAACATGAACTTTGCCTATAATTAATCCCCGCAAGGCTATGAAGCGTCCCCAGTGGGGTCAAGTCTATAAGCATTCTTTATAAAAATGACAAAAAACGCATTTGTCCTGCCGCACCACCTCCGCTTTGGCCCATAGCTGATACACAAGGTTGTCCCAGTTTGAGTCAGTAGCCGCTCCGGAAAACAGGAGCCAGGCCGCGCTGTGCCGAGGCATTCGCTGGAATTGACATGGCCTGATACCTGCTATACAAATGTCGAATAAACGTGACCAGATCGTCTTGAACGACCCGGTTTATTGATGTTCGGGCACATGAAGATTAGATCAACAGGCATAGCTGGAAATCGGCGCGGAGGCCGGGAGGCCTTCACTCTGATCGAAGTTGTGTTCGCCGCCGCCATCGCCGGCCTGGTGATGGCCGGCATGTTTCAAGGTTATACTTTGGTGGGCCGGCAGGCCCAATTCTCCGCTTGCAGTTATGCAGCCACCGCCACGGCCATGTCGCAGATGGAGCAAGTCATCGCGGCCAACTGGGTGCCGTCGCCACCCTACATCAACAATACATTGTTGACCTTGAGCTCGACGAATCCGGGCAATCTATGCCTGCCCAGCGCAGGAGGCAGCGTGATCAATTGCACCAACATCACCCAGGTTACACTTGTTTCGAGTAATCCACCTTACGCCATGATCAAGGTGCAGTGTATTTGGACCATGCCGAATTACGGGGGGGTATTTACCAACACAGTCGCCGTGCTGCGCGCGCCCACTTTATGAGATTGCCTTGCTCCAAAACCGAAACTTTACGCAGGCGGCACGCTTTTACCCTCGTCGAGGCCCTGATTGCTGCCTCCGCCCTGGTCATTATTGTTGGCTCGGTCATCATGTGCAATCTCTACGGGCTGGCCATGGCCTCCCGGCAGCAAATTTGGCTGGGCGCCAGCGACGACGCGCGCCAGGCGGTCAGCACGCTCATGAGTGATATTCGTTCCGCCAACACCTTGCAGGTCGGCACTTATACGAACACTGGCGCGAACCCGCCCTTTGTCGCGGTCGCGAACAATGTGCAACAATCCGGCAATGCCCTCCTGATTTATCCAACCACCAACTCGACGCCGTGGAGCCTCTACTATTACGATTCCGTCAACAATAACCTGGACCGCACCAACTATTACGGGGCCGGCCAGCCGGGCGACTTTAAGATGGTCTCAGCCAACCCCATCACCAACGACTTCACCCACCCGATTTTTACGGAAGTGAATTATGCCAACGTGCCCTACAGCAATACCCAGATCGTGTCGAGCGTCAGCATTTACATGTCATTTACAAAACTGCAGAATCCACAGATCGACATCGAGAGCGGCAGCCTGGTGGATCTCTATCAAATCATAACCATAGCGACCCCGCGCCTGTGAACCTGACGCCCACATCTTTACAGTTCCGCCGCCATTGCCGCGGTTGGGCCTTGCTGGCTGTCATCACCCTGGCGGGGTGCGCGATAATGCTTTTGGCCAGCGTGATGCAATGGGCCAATTCCAACGCCGCCATCACCGCGGAAAACGCCGAAATGTTCACCACCGCCTACGCAGCCGAGTCTGCCACGGAAAAGGTCCTGGCCACCATGTCCCAGCAATATCAGAATTATGGCTTTGGCCTTGTCGGGTCAAACATGAGCATCTACGCCACCACCGTCCCCAACGCATCCGACAACTCTTATTGGACCAACTACCAATTCGGCAGCGGCACCAGCAACGGCACCCTTCTGGTCACCGCCTCTGTGACGAACACCACCTATACTATATCAAGTAATTCTCCTTACTCGGCCTACGCTGGGCTGACCTTTGAGGGGAACACTTATCAGATCATTGCCAACGCCCAGAATACCAATACCATGTACAAAAAAATCTGCACTGTTGGCCAGTCGGTCTCCTTCGGAGTCATCCCCTTGTTTCAGTTCGCCATTTTTTACCAGAACGACATGGAGATAGAACCCGGGGCCGCCATGAGCATCAACGGCCCCGTCCATGGCAATGCGAACATTTACGTGGATCCTTCGGGCTCAGTGGCCTTTTCCAACAGCGTATCGGCCGTGAATGGAATTTACACGAACCAAAGCCCGAATGACCCCAGGGTTGGGGCGCAACCAACCAACCCCGTTGTTACCTTCGGTGGCGCGGACGTCGGCGGCGTGGCCCCGTTGAACTTGCCGGTCAGCACCAACACCGACGCGGTGGGCACCAACGCCAGCCAAAGCGGCTACGGCATTTTGGAACTGCCCCAGGCCGGGCAAACGCCCAGTTCCGCGACCGGCTCAAATCTTCTCTATAACCAAGCCGACATGATTATCATCATCTCCAACAACAACACCATCAGCGTGACCTCCGGGGCCGGAGTCAACAACCAGGCCACGGTGATCACCAATTGGCAGTTTTTTATGAACACCAACGGGTCTTTCACGGATCAACGGGACAACTTGATCGTCAACCCGGTGGTGATCAACGTTTCCAATCTCGTCCTCTGGAGCGCCACCAACACGGTGCTGAATCCGGTCCTTTCCGCCGCGAGGGGAGAAGGGAGCTCCGTAACAGCCGAAGGGAATGTGCAATCGATTTATGTGGCTGATCTGCGCGGCACAACCAGCAATAGTGTCACCACCAGCATTGGCCCTAATACCGTTCCGGTCACCACCTCGAGTTATCCGGCCGGCGGCACATACTTGCCGCCCATCACTTCCACCAATACCACGCCCACGACCCTCCTCGGCACCGTTTTGCCGTTGCTCGGCACCTATCTGGCGCCCATTACTTCCACCAATTCCACACCCACGACTACTTTGACTTTGCCGCTGACCGGCACCTACGTGCCGCCGATCACTTCCACCAATTATACCTACACCACTAATAGTTTCACTCATGTCGTCACCAGTCACGTTTCCGGCTATACCTATAACTTGATTACCGGTTATATTTACAACTTGATCACCGGCTACAATTACAACGCCTATGCCACCAACTACCTCACCAATGTGATACCCATCTCCCAGCCTGGCATTGTGCTGAGCAATGGCGCCGCCTTGCCGCCGCAGGGACTGTCCGTCGCCTCGCCTGACCCCGCCTACATTATCGGCAATTGGAACGTCAAGCTCACCAACTCGGCTTCCGCGCCTTCCGACGCAGGATCGAATGCCACCACCTATACCCTGCCCAGCGCCATTTATGCCGATGCCATCACAGTTTTGTCCTCGGCTTGGAACCCGGCCAACAGCGCAGCGGCCCTCAGCAGCCGGAACGCCACCAGCGACACCGTCACGGCCGCCTTCTTCACCGGCAACGTCGCGTCAGACCCCAACGGCGCCTACAGCGGCGGGGTGGAAAATTTTCCACGCTTCCTGGAAAACTGGAGCGGCCAGACGTTCTGGTACAATGGTTCCATGGTGCAGATGTTCAATAGCCAGATCGCCACCAATGAATGGCCGGGGACGGGCACCGTCTATAATCCGCCCACGCGCGATTGGGCCTACGACACAAATTTTTCCAACCCAGCCTCCCAGCCTCCCTTGACGCCGAAGATCATTGCGGTGCAGCGTTCCCAATGGGCTCTGCTGTCGCCCCGTGCGACCACAATGACCAACATCTCATCCTATTAGCTCTCCCGCCATGCGCGTGACATTGTTGTTTCTGCTCTGCCTTTCGCTGGCCGCCGCCGCCCAGGCGCAAAGCGACTTCCGCGTTTACTACGGCACGGAACAGTTGTTCGAAGTCGGCATGGTGGAAAAGCTGACGGTGATCAGCAGTAATCTGCAGTTTAACCTTCGCCCGCCCAAAGGCTGGTCCCACCAGGCGGATCCGGCCAGCCACAAACTCATTTTTACCAACCCGTCAACCCGCAGCGCCGTGACCATCCTGTTCACGACCAATTCCCCGGGGAAATTGCCGGCGAAGGACGCTTTGCTGGAGCGCGCGTTGCTGGCCCATCCCATGGCGCCTGTCGTAGGCTCCGGGGTGTGTTCGACCAGCTACCAGCCCGGCGTGCTTTTTGAATTGGAGCGCATCACATCCCCGGGACACGTGCAGAGAATTTCCCACGCCTTTGTGCCTCAGCCGGACGGCGAGGTGGAATTTATCCTGGCAACCCCCGACGATGAATTCGGGCGGGCCAAGCATGCCTTCACCGATATGTTGAGAACCTTCCGGGTGACGCTGCTCAAGCCCAAACAGCCGTAAAGCGAAATCTTCGTTGCCGCCTTGCTTTTGCCCGGCAAAGAATGCTAAGTAAGGAGCCATGACGTTTCCCTTTCTTAACGGGGGCAGGAGCGACCAGATTGTGGCCATAGATTTGGGCACGCGCACGACCAAGGCCGTGCTCCTGAACCGCGTGGACAAGGGCCTGAGCCTGGCGCGCTTTGTCGTGCAGGACGCCCCCATCTATGACAAAGCCCTGCCCCAGGGCTTGTTGACCGAGCATTTGCGCAACGTGATCGAAGTCCTCCAGCCCCGCACCAAACAGGCCACCATCGCCATCGGCGCCACCGACTCCATCTTGCGCAGCACGGAGCTGCCCTTGCTGCCGCTGCCCGAGATGCGCCAGATGCTCAAGTTCAATTCCAAGAATTATCTCCAGCAGGACCTGAGCAATTATGTTTTTGATTGTTACATCGTGCCCCCGCGTAAAGCCCAGCCCGAGGCGGGCAAGGCCGGAGTCGTCAAATATAAAGTATGGGTGGGAGGGACCCGCCGCGAGGCCCTCCTCACCCTCGAAACCGCCGTGCGGGAGGCCGGGTTGATTCCCAACCAGGTGACCCTGGCCGTCCTCGGCCCCATCAACGCCCTCGAACTGCTCCAGCCCGACGTTTTTGGAAAGGAAATTGTCGCCCTGGTCGATCTGGGCTTCAAATCCAGCAGCATCAGTATTCTTGACAATGGCGAACTTTGCCTGAGCCGCTCGGTGGAAATCGGCGGGGACAAGCTGACCACCGGCCTGGCCGAAGCCATGAGCATCAGCTACGCCGAGGCGGAAGGAATCAAAATCGGCATGCCGCAGGAAGCGGAGGTGCATTTGCAGCCGTTGATCGCCCCGCTCGGGCGGGAATTGCGCGCTTCGATTGATTTCTTCGAACATCAACGGGAGGCGACGGTCAGCAAAATCCTCGTCTCCGGCGGCGCGGCCCGTTCGGATTTCCTCCTGCAACTGCTGCAAACGGAACTGGCCGTGGTGTGCAAAGCCTGGTATCCGACCGAGGGGCTCAAGCTTTCCCTCTCCGCCCAACAGATGACCGAGGTGGAGCAAGTCTCCTCCACCCTGACGGTGGCGATCGGCTCGGCGGCAATGTCTCTTGCCTAGCGCAAAGGCCAAGGTGCAAACCTGCGTCATCTTCAATCCCTCGGCCCGAGGAGAAAAGGCGGAAGCCTTTTGCGCTGGCTTGGAAAGCCATTTTCCCAACTGCGTCTGCTGGCGCACCGGTCAGGCCGGCCAGGCCCGCGATCTGGCCGCCAAAGCCGTCCGCGGCGGGTTTCAGACCATCATTGCCGCCGGCGGGGATGGCACTGTCAATGAGGTTGTCAACGGCATTGGGGACGTCCCCGGCGGATTTGATTCCACCCATTTTGGCGTTCTGCCCCTGGGCACCGTCAATGTGTTCGCCCGGGAACTGGGTTTCCCGCGCCAGCCGGCTGCAGCGGTTAGCGTGCTGAAGCAAGGCAAGACGACCGCGATTGATTTGGGCCTGGTGGAGTACACGGTGGACGGCAGCCCACGGCGACGTTTCTTCATTCAACTGGCGGGAGCGGGGCTGGATTCCCGGGCCATCGAACTGGTCAGTTGGGAATTAAAGAAGAAACTGGGGCCGGTCGCTTATGTCGTCGCCGGCTTGAAAGCCATGCGCGAGCCCCAGCCGGTCATCATGGCGAACAATGGCAAAGTGGTTTCAGGTGAGCTGGTCTTGATTGGGAACGGGCGTTTTTATGGGGGGAGCTTTGCGGCGTTTCCCACCGCCACCTTGCACGACGGGTTATTGCATGTCTGTGTTTTGCCAAAAGTAACCTGGCCCCGACTGATGGCCGTGGCCCTGGGATTTTTGACCGGGCACTTGTACAGATTCTGTTCGGCTTTGCAATTCAGTCCGAGTTCAGTGACACTGACGAGCGCCAGCCGGGTCATTTTACAATTGGATGGCGAGAATGCCTGCGAGTTGCCGGCCACGCTTTCTGTCCGGCCCAAAGCCTTGCGTGTCATTGTGCCTTAAAGTTTGTTTGAATTTTGGAGTTTTTGACGGTTAAGCTAAATTTATGAAACATAAGGGGCAAGCCTGGCGCGCGGCGCTTAAACTTATTTTTTTGACATTGCTCGGGGTGGCCGTGCTGGGCCTCATCGCCAAGGGCGTGAACTTTTTCCCGGATGTGATCCTGGGCGCGTTGTTTGGCCTCTGGATTATTTTTGTCCTCTTCACCCTCTACTTTTTCCGCGATCCCACCGCCAAGCCTCCCGACGGGCCGGGCCTGGTGCTTTCTCCCGGCCATGGCACGGTGGATTGCATCGATCAACTGGACAATTCGGAATTCATGGGCGGCCCCTGCCATCGCATTTCCATTTTTCTGTCCGTCATCAATGTCCATGTCCAAAACGCCCCCATCAGCGGCAAGATCTGTTGCGTCACCCACACCGCCGGCAAATTTATCAGCGCCCTCCAGGCCGATTCCGCCAAATACAACGAGAATGTCCTGATCGGTTTTGATTCCACCGAAAGGATCGGGGAAAAAATCGGCCTGCGCCTCATTGCCGGCGTGCTGGCGCGGCGCATCGTGCCGTTTGTCAAAGTGGGCGACGACCTGGCGCGGGGCGAGCGCATCAGCCTTATTCAATTCGGGTCACGCTGCGATCTTTACATTCCCTTGCCCTACACCCTCAAGATCAAGCTGGGGGACAAGGTGGTGGGTGGCGAAACCATCATGGCGGCCAGGTAAAGCATGGACGAAAAACAAAAAGCCACGGAAGGGGAAAAGCCAGCGCCGGCGTTGAAGATTTATTTCCTGCCGAACCTGATGACGGCGGGGAATTTGTTTTGTGGTTTTGTCGCCCTGACCAAAATTGTCGAGGCGAAGATTCCCGATAATTACCACGAAATAAAATTGGCGCTGGGCTTTATCCTGGCGGCCTGCATTTTCGATTTGCTCGATGGCCGGCTGGCGCGGATGGGCGGAGTGGAAAGCCCGTTTGGCCGGGAATTCGATTCCCTGGCCGATTTGATTTCGTTCGGCGCGGCCCCGGCCTTTCTGGTGCACCGGGTGGTGTTGAGCAAAGTTTTTGCGACTCGGCCCGAAATCGGATGGTGCATCGCCTCCATTTACCTGATCTGCGGCGCGTTGCGCCTGGCGCGTTTCAATTGCCTGGCTGCCATGTCCGGCGGCGGCGGCAGCAAGGAATTTATGGGCTTCCCCATCCCGGCGGCGGCGGGCCTGGTCGCTTCCCTGACCCTGTTCCTGATGTGGGAGGACCAGTCCGACCGCGACCTGTCCCATGGCCCGTGGAGTTTTATTTTGCCCGGCCTGCTGCTCTTTCTCTCCGTCATGATGGTCAGCGAAGTGAAATATCCGTCCTTCAAAACATTGGACCTGAAGGCGCGGCGCACGTTCCCCAAAATGGTCATTACCATTGTCTTCGTCGGCTGCCTGGTCATTTTGCGGAAATACATTTTGCCCTTTATCCTGCCGGCAATCTTTACCATTTATTTGCTCTACGGATTCATTCGTCCGCAAATTTCCCGGAAAATCCGGCACGAGATCGAAGAAGAAGAGGACGAGGACGACGGCCCTTCCCCCGCCCCCTGACATGCCCTACCTTCACCCCAGTCTCGTGGCTGCTTTGACCGGATTCATCTTCGGCTTCATCCTTTCCGTCCCGGTCGGGCCGGTCAATCTGACCATCGTCAACGAAGGGGCGCGGCGCGGCTTGCTCTGGGCCATGCTGATTGGTTTCGGGGCCGTCGCCATGGAGGTGATTTATTGCGCGCTGGCCTTCACCGGGTTCGCCTCCTTCTTCAACGGCAAAGTGATCAAGGCGGTGATGGAACTGACCAGCTTCGTTTTTTTTCTTTACCTCGGCATCCGGTTTCTGACCGTGCGCACGATCAACGCCGTGGCGCCGGCGGAGGAAAAACTCGCGCAAAAATTGCACCCGCATTCGGCCTTTGCCATCGGCTTTGTCCGCGTGATGGGCAATCCGGGCGTCTTCCTCTTCTGGATCTTCCTCGCCGCCTATTTCCGGGCGCACGACTGGGTTGAACCGACCGCGACCGGCACGCTTTTCTGCGTGGCGGGAGTGGCGGCGGGGACAAGCGTGTGGTTTTGCGGGCTGAGCTACGCCGCGTCATGCGGGCACGGCAAATTCACCGAGAAAACCTTGCTGCGCATGGAACACATTTCCGGGATTTGCCTTCTGCTCATGGCCATCGGCCAGGGCGTCCACATCGTCTGGCAAATGACGCATCATAAATTGTGACGGTCTTCCCTCGCCGCTGCAAACCCCGGCGGAACAGGCGGAAATACGGCAGGAGCGTGACGGAATTGTGACATATCTGTGACATCGCCTGATTTCAGTTGAATCAATTCGAAGAATAATTGACAGTAGAGGTGTCAAGACCAGTTTGAGGTGACAATACCATGATATGATCGCGAGCCCTGAATCTTTTGATGAGGCCAAGGACAAACTGCGCTTTCGCTCGGTTTGGATATCCGACATCCATCTCGGCACGAAGCACGCGCAAGTCAGCGCCCTGCTGGAATTTTTGCGCCAGTGCGAGTGCCGTTACCTCTACATCGTCGGCGACTTCATCGACGGCTGGCAGTTGCGCACGAAATGGCACTGGGAGGACAGCTACAATGTCCTCATCCAAAAACTGCTGCGCAAAAGCCGCAAGGAAACCCAGGTCATTTACATCACCGGCAATCACGACGAGTTTCTGGAACAGTTCATCAACATGAACTTCGGCAGCGTGGTGCTGGCCCGCGAAGTCATTCACACCGCCGCCGACGGCAAACGCTATCTCGTCCTCCATGGCCATCAATTCGACGGCCTGGCCCATTTCAACCGGCTGTTGGACCGGGTGGGCACGCGGCTTTATGACTGGATTTTGGATTTCAACCTTTACTTCAACCGCCTCCGCCGCAGCTTCGGTTTTGGCTACTGGTCGGTCGCGGCCTACCTGAAATACAAAGCCAAGGCGGCCATGAAGTACGTCTCCGACTACGAAGAGGCCATCATTCAAATGGCGCGTAAACAAAATGTCCACGGCGTCATCTGCGGCCATGTCCACCGCGCTGAAATCAGGGACGCCGACGGCGTGGTCTATCTCAACTGCGGCGACTGGGTGGAAAGCTGCACCGCGCTGGTCGAGGATTTTGACGGCAACATTCGGTTATTACACTTCCATGAAAATAATGCTCAGCATACTCGGCGAGGGCCGGGGTCACATGACCCAGGCGATGGCGGTGAAGGAGATGGTGGAAAAAGCGGGGCATCAGGTGACGAGGGTGGTGCTCGGCGTGGGGTCGCACCGGCAAGTGCCCCCATTCTTTGCTTCGGCCATGAAGATGCCGATCACGAAGATTCCGACACCTGACTTTTCCTTCAAGAACAACCGCAAGGTCAACCTGCCGGCTTCGCTGGCCGGCATCGTGCGGAAAATCCCCGCCTACTGGCGCGGGTTGCGCACGTTGCGCGCCCTCGTGCGCGAAAGCCAGCCCGATGTCATCATCAATTTCTTTGAACCGCTCACCGGCATTTACGCCCTGACCTGCCGGAACCGCCCTCCCGTCGTCGCGGTCGCGCACCAATTCATGTACGAACATCCCGCTTACGTCCGGGCCCCGGGCAAGCGCTTGCAGCAATTCGGCATGAAATGGTACGTCCGGCTGGTGGGCGCCGCCTCCACCCGCATCGCGCTTTCACTCTACACCGCGCCCGATCTGCCCAGGAAAAATTTGGTTGTCGGCCCGCCGATCCTGCGCCGTCAATTATTCGAACTGCAGCCCAATCCCAACGGGAATTTTGTCCTGGTCTATCTGCTCAACCACGGTTACGCCGAACAAATCATCAACTGGCACAAAAAGAACCCCGCCACCGTGCTGCATTGTTTCTACGACAAACCGGACGCCCCGCCGGAATTTCGCCACGACGACACCCTCACTTTCCACCGGCTCGACGGCGACAAGTTTCTGCGCATGATGGCGGAATGCAAATTCGTCGCCTGCACCGCCGGTTTTGAATCCCTCGGCGAAGCTGCCTGGCTGGGCAAACCGCTTTTTCTGGTGCCGGTGGAAAATCATATCGAGCAACAGATCAACGCCATTGACGCGACGCGCGCCGGGCTGGGCGTGGCCGACACGAGTTTTAATCTCGACCGTCTGGTGGAATTGCCCGCCCGCCTGCACAATGCCGTCTTTCGCGCCTGGCTGAACCGTGCCGATGCGCTTCTGCTGCAAACGCTGGACCGCGCCGTGGCCAAGACCCAGCCGGAGCCGCATCATTTTTTGCATTGGAAGGGGAAAAGACCCAAGGTCGCCTGATGCCGCTAAAATTTCCCGATCAATTTTTGTGGGGCACCGCAACGTCCACAACCCAAATCGAAGGGCACATCAATAACGAGTGGACGGATTTCGTCGCGCGCGACGAAATCCGTCCACTCGTTATTACCGTTACGCCGAGGACATCGAATGGATGGGCAAGCTTGGCGTGAACGCCTATCGCATGGGCATCGAATGGTCCCGGTTGCAGTCCGAAGCCGGCGGCCCGTTGCATCCGGCGGAACTGGCGCGCTACGTGGATCAATTGGACCGGCTGAATGCGGCGGGCATTGTGCCCATGGTCGTGCTGCATCATTTTTCCAATCCACCGTGGATCAACGCCATCGGCGGCTGGACTAATGCCCGGACCATTCCGGCCTTTGTTGACTTCGTCACCAAGCTGGTGGCCGCGTTGCGCGGTCACGTCCGCATGTGGAACACGTTCAACGAACCCGACACCTACGCCTGTTGCGGCTATTTGATCGGCGAATTTCCTCCGTTGCGCAGTTGGCGCCTGGACTTGTTTCTTGACGTCGTCCGCAACATGGCCGAAGCGCACCTGCAGGTTTGCAAGATCATCCGTGAAACGGGCAGCGCACTGGGGAAGGTCGAAGTCGGCTTCTCCAAGAATTGGACCTTCTTCCAACCCTACAACAAAACTTCGCCGTGGGACCGGGTGCTGGCGGCGATGAGCCATCGCCACTTAAACCATTTCGTGCTCAAAAGTTTCCTCGGCGGCGAAAGAAAAACAGCCTCGACCTATCTCGGGGTCAATTATTACGGCCGCATCCGTTTCAAAAATCTCAAACCGCTGGTGCCGACCTTTGGGTTTTCCCATGAGGAACTGGCCCGATTGGGGGTGGAATGCGATGACATGCTGGAACGCCATCCCGCCGGGTTGGAATTCGCCTTGCGGGAAATGTATCGCTACTGTCATTTGCCGATTTACCTGACCGAGCACGGCTCCTCCTCAGCCGACGAAGTTTTCCGCGAGCGCGACTTGAAGGACAACCTGGCCTCCCTGCATCGCGCCATTGCCGGCGGCGTGGACGTGCGCGGATTTTACTACTGGTCGCTGCTCGACAACTTTGAGTGGCAGTTTGGCTACTCCAAGAAGTTCGGCTTGCTCGGCGTGGATTTCAGCGACGACCGGCTGCCGCGCAAAATGAAACCCCTCGCCCAAATTTACCGCAAGGTCTGCCTGGAGAATTCCATCGGGCACTAGTACCCCGGTGAATTCCTCAGGATTGAGTAATCTTCGCCTTGGCGTCGTCGTAATGTTTGACTAGATCGTCCCAGGCCGATTGGAAGGTCGCCTTGGTCTTTTCCCAGTCATCCTGGCTGGATCGTTTTACTGCGTCGTAGTCCAGC
>Ga0206860_10143_pt1 | contig 16957 bp, 15 predicted proteins | sample Alteio_BWOrgCont_44_FD_152624 | JGI IMG/M metagenome (GOLD analysis project Ga0206860, IMG submission 152624) | Enriched cells from forest soil in Barre Woods Harvard Forest LTER site, Petersham, Massachusetts, United States -... | ecosystem: Environmental > Terrestrial > Soil > Temperate forest >...
ACATACGGATCGGTCTGCACAGCGGGCCGGTAGTGGCGGGCGTCGTGGGTATACGGAAGTTTGCGTTCGATATCTGGGGCAACACAGTCAACTTTGCGGCTCGCATGGAATCGAGCGGCGTGCCGGGGCGCGTGAATATGTCAGAGCGAACCTTCCGGTTGACGCACGGGCTTATCGATTGCGAGGCGCGCGGCCAGATCAGGATCAAAGAGGGCCGCGAACTGCCGATGTTCCTCGCCGGAGGTCCGGCGCGAGAATTTCTGAACGGTGGAGCAAGGAACGGGATTCCGGAACGGTTCGCCGCCCGTTATCGGGAGGAGTTTTCCGAGGAACCGCGAGGTTTCCCGGAAGTGAAGAAGGCTCTCGCGTTCACGGAACAGGTGTAGCTGGCCGGGGTCGGAAGCCTTTCACAGCCGCTCCGTTACCGTCGCGACTCTCCCGGATCGGCAGGTTCAAGACAGGACGGCTGATATGATGATTTGTTTTATGGAGGTGTCTCATAGCGCTTATCATCGGTGTCCCCCGCGAAACGTTCGGGGGAGAGCGCCGCGTCGCATTGACGCCTCGCGCCAGTGAAGCCCTCCTCAAGTTAAAACTTGAAGTGGTTGTCGAGTTCTCGGCCGGTCTGGAGGCCGGATTCCCCGACGAGGAATACACTCGCCGCGGAGTTCGACTCGCCAAGCGCGAGGCAGTATTTCAGGAAGCTGGGGTCATCGTTCAAGCCCGGGCTCCGGGGGCCAATCCCCAGCGGGGCAGGGAAGATATCGAGTCGCTCCGGTCGGGCCAGATATTGATCGGGTTTGGCGAACCCCTGACTGCCGTTCGTGAATGTGCGGAGCTGGCGGACCGGGGAGTGGCCTTTTTCGCCATGGAGCTCGTACCGCGGACCACGCGCGCGCAAGCCATGGACGCGCTTTCGTCGATGGCCAGCATTGCGGGTTACGAAGGGGTATTGATTGGCGCGTCCACGCTGCCAAAAATGTTTCCGATGATGATGACGGCGGCGGGCACGATCACGCCCGCGAGGGTTCTCGTGCTGGGCGCGGGAGTCGCCGGTCTGCAGGCGATCGCCACGGCGAGGCGGCTGGGCGCGGTAGTTTCGGCTTACGACGTGCGCTCCGCTGTCAAAGAGCAGATCGAAAGTCTGGGCGCTAAGTTTGTCGTGCTCGATATCGAATCCGCCGAAGGGCAAGGTGGTTACGCGAAGGCGATGGATGAGGCATTCTACAAGCGGCAGAGGGAGTTGCTTGCCGCTGTGCTCAGGGAACAGGACGTGGTGATTACAACCGCGGCCGTCCCCGGCCGGAAAGCTCCCATCCTCATCACATCCGCGATGGCGGAAGCGATGCAGCCGGGGTCGGTGATCGTCGATATCGCGGCCGAGCGCGGCGGCAATTGCGAGTTGACGGTCGCCGGGGAAACGGTGGTTCATCGCGGCGTCAACATCGTCGGTCCCGTCAATCTTGCTTCGCGCGCGCCTTACCATGCCAGCCAGATGTATGCCACCAACGTGGTCAATCTCCTGAAGCTGATGGTTAACAAAGAGGGCGTTCTCACGATCGATACGAACGATGACATTATCCGCGAGACGCTGGTCACGCATGGGGGCAAAGTGGTGAATCCGAAAGTCGGTCAATTGCTGGAAGCAGGGGTGGCGAACGCGTGAATTACGAATTCGGGTTTTATGTCTTCATGCTCGCGGCCTTCCTCGGTTTTGAGCTGATTCGAAAAGTTTCCCCGTTGTTGCATACGCCGCTGATGTCCCTGACGAACGCGATCGCTTCCATTTCGGTGGTGGGCGCGATCCTGATCAGCGGCGAAAAAGACGCGTCTACGCTTTCGCGAGTCCTGGGCTTTGTGGCCGTGGTGTCGGCGACGACCAATCTGGTCAGCGGATACCTGATTACCGACCGCATGCTCAAGATGTTCAAGAAGCGGGAGCCGGCGAAGAAATGAACTTCGGCGTCTACCAGGCCCTCTACATAGTCGCGGCGGGCTGTTTTATCCTGGCACTGAAATGGATGTCCGCACCCGCGACTTCGCGCCGCGGCGTGATTTCGGGCGAAGTGGGAATGCTGCTGGCAGTGGTGGCGACACTGCTGCGTCACGAAGTGGTCAATTACGAATGGATCGCGGCCGGTCTGATCATCGGCTCAGCGATCGGTGTGCCGCTGGCGATGCTCATGCCGATGACGCATGTGCCGCAGCGAACGGCGATCTCGCAGGCATGCGGCGCGCTCGCGTCGGCGTTGATCGGCACCGCCGAATATTACCGCCAGAAGCCGCACGGGTTTACCATGGGCGCGCTGGCGCTCGAAATGCTTCTGGGATTTCTGACCACGACAGCAAGCCTGATGGCATTCGGCAAACTGCACGAAGTATTGCCCTCGCGGCCGATTACCTTCAAGGGCCAGAACATAGTGAATCTTGGCATGCTGGGCATAGCGGCGGTGATCGGCGGATATCTCGTGTTCCATCCGGAAGCCAGCTACCTTTTCCCGATCTTTGTCGCGCTGGCGCTGACGTTCGGTGTGCTGATGATTATTCCGATTGGCGGCGCCGATATGCCCACTGTGATCGCACTGCTGAACTCTTACGCGGGGCTATCGGCGTGCGCGATGGGATTTGCGCTCGATAACAAGCTGCTGATCATTGCGGGCGCGCTCGACGGGTCGTCAGGGTTCATTCTCTCGATCATTATGTGCCGGGCCATGAACCGATCGTTCACGAACGTTCTCTTCGGCGGCTTCGGACAGCTACAGGCAAGCGTGGCAGGCCAGGAGGCGCGGCCGGTGCGGTCGGCCAGTCCTGAGGAAGCCGCCGGGATCCTGGGCGACGCGCGGACGGTCGTCATCATCCCTGGGTACGGGATGGCAGTGGCGCAGGCGCAGCACAAGATCCGCGAGTTGCACGATCTCCTCACGAAGCGCGGGGTGGAAGTACGCTTCGCGATTCATCCGGTGGCGGGGCGCATGCCCGGGCATATGAATGTGCTGCTGGCCGAAGCCGATGTCCCCTACGACAAGCTGATCGAGATGGACGACATCAACAGCGACATGGGAATGACCGATGTGGCGCTCATAGTCGGCGCCAACGATATCGTGAACCCGGCTGCGCAGAACGACCCTGGCAGCCCGATTGCCGGGATGCCGATTCTCGACGCCTATAAGTCGCGCACCGTGATGATCATCAAGCGCGGTATGAGCGCGGGTTTTGCGGGAATCGACAACGAGCTGTATTACATGGACAAGACGCTGATGCTGTTCGGCGATGCCAAGACGTTCGTGGCCAGCCTCGTGAAGGAAATCTCCGCCAACCACGACTGATCGACTTCACCCGGCCCCCGTTTGGTATAGAGTCATCTTCGAGTGCTATTCCTCGGCTTTTGCCAATGGCTTGAAATGACGCCTGTCGCGGCAACTATGCGCGATTCGTTGTGGATCTTCGATTTCACTGAGACGGCGCACACCCTGGGTATCGTCCTGGTCGCCGGAACAATCATGCTGGTCGACCTGCGCCTGCTGGGACTGGGATTGCGCGGAGAACCCTTCTCGCACGTCGTGTCCAGAATCGTGCCCTGGACCCTTTCGGGATTCGGGCTGATGTTCCTCACCGGCGGGTGGCTTTTCTCCGCGGAAGCCTCCAAGCTCTATCACAGCCCGGCATTCCGAATCAAAATGGTTCTGCTGTCGATGGCCGGTCTGAACGCGCTGATCTTTCATCTGACCGTGTACCGTGAAGCGGCCGCGTGGGATGGGTTGCCGGTGGCGCCTCTCCGCGCAAGGCTCGCAGGTTTGTTTTCCCTGCTGTTGTGGATCGGAATCATCGCGGCCGGCCGTTCGATCGCGTATGGCCCTGGCTACGATCGATGAGCCGTGAAGCGTTGCTCCCCCTGTTCGAGTGGCTCGGGCATACCGGGTTGGGTGAAACGATTCGCAGCTCGGCAGTGTTGATCGCGCTCATCGAAATCATCCATTTGATCGGGCTCACCATGCTGGCTGGGACCGTCCTTATGGTCGACATGGCGATGCTGGGGCTGGGCATCCGCCGTCATCCCACGGCACGCATCGCCCGTGAACTCGCGCCCTGGACTACTGCGGGGTTGGTGGTCCTGTTGATGAGCGGGCCGCTGATTCTTTCGTCGGAAACCAGGAAGTGCTACGACAGCTCATTCTTCTGGGCCAAGATGGCTGTTTTGTTCGCCGCCATCGTTTTTCATTTCACCGTGCATCGCAAGGTAGCGCTTGCGGAGCCTCCGGCTGGCCGACTTCGCGCCGGGCTCGTCGCGTCTCTCTCGCTGGGCCTCTGGATCGGCGTGGCGCTTGCGGGCAAGATGATCGGTATCTACGGCGACGATCTGAGAAAGCCGGGAACGCCGGAGCCGCTTTCGATCCGATTACTGCAACAGCCGGCGGTCGATGGCGTGGAACTCGGGCGGATGGAGCTTCACCTTCGCGAAATCCGGGTGCAGCGGATTGATCAGCAGGTTTTTTTCGGCGGGAAGCAGAACGGAGGGGACGAGCAGCGCAACGGATCGCTTCTCGATGGCCCAGCTGTCGCCAGCCTGACGGCCCGGATCGCTCCAGGGCAGGGCATTCCAGTTTTCCGGTGGTGAGTGCAATTCGTCGATGAGGGTAGCGGGGACGTCGATCGGAATAAGTACAATATCCTCCGGAATGCTTTCACGCGTCACGTGGACCAGCATTTCCAGAACAGCGAGCGGCCGGCTGGTCGAGGTGTAGCCGATGCGAACGCCTCTTGAATTCCAGCGGCTGCCCGATCGCGCGGCGCCTTCTCCGGACAGTGGATTCGCGGTGTGCGCGGACCGCGTGATCCGCCAAACGCGAACGTCGTCCGGCACTAGGCGAAGTCTCCAAAATCGATGCGGACGAGCTCTTCGCCCACGGCATGCGCGCCGCCGTCGGAATCGAGGTAGCTGAGCGGTGAAGCCCCCTCGAACAATGGGCTGGGCGCCTTCAGCCAGTGCTGAGCTTTTTCCTCCGAGCCGAGTACGCGGACTGCCTCTCCGAAGATTCGCGCGATGCGGAGCAGACGGTCGGCTTCGTCAGCCTTGAGTATCCCGTCGTGCCTGCGGCGGGAACGCGTGCGCTGTGGGATGCCCATGAGATCGAGGAGCGTGGACGCGTCGACACGAAGATGCTTACCGAGGCGCTCGACCGATGAGAAATGAATCGGATGCCGCTTGACGTCAACCGCGCGGCCCGATTGCGATGAGCGTTTGACCCCGATCCAGTCGTCGTTATCCAGAAAGGTTTTCACCAGCATTCTGATTAGAGGATAGCAGGAATGCGGCCATATGGCACAAGCGCTTGGCCACATGGCATTGCGCTCGGCAGCGGTTATATAATTTTACATAATATGTGTTATCGGAACAATGGTAGTTCGTGGGACGCTCGGGACCGGACATAACTTTCTGATTTTCCGATCCAACCGCAAGATGCGGTATATCCGCAGGCGAAAAACTGGCGAAATACCTTGAGTCGGGCAGGCGGAAGATTTCAAGGGCTTCGGCGAGCCTTCTCATGACATCCTTGATCTTGCACCGCCCGCCGAAAGCCCCCTGTATGTCGGGCAGTGGCGGTCGTCCCCGAAACCCACGGAGAGGTGCGTGGCTGGGTGACTGCCGTGGTACCAACAGGCCGACTGGCTGTATGGTCCGGCACATGGTTTACGCGGTGGCTCAGACCTTGAATCTCTGTACAGCAGCCTGTAGGTGTTCGGCCATCCTGGACAATTCGGTCGCACTGGCCTTCACCTGTCCGCTCCCTTCCGCCATCAATCCGGCCGCACCGTCGACGGTTACGATGTCTTTGGCGATTGCGCGAGATGCCTGCGACGTCTCCGCCACCCGGGAATTTGCGTCGCTGACGCCAACGGATGCCTCTGCGATGTTCTGCGCGATATCTTTCGTTGCGGCCGCCTGTTCTTCGATTGCAGCGGCGATCGAAGCTACAATGGCGTTCACTTCGATAATGATCTGTGAGACCTTTCCAATCCCCGTGATGCTTCCCGTTGTGGCCGACTGAACGCCGGCAATCCTGTTCTTGATGTCTTCGGTAGCCGCGGCGGTCTGTTGAGCCAGAGCTTTGATCTCGCCAGCGACTACGGCAAAGCCTTTTCCCGCGGAACCAGCTCGAGCCGCTTCAATGGTCGCGTTGAGTGCCAGTAAATTCGTTTGGGATGAGATTTCGGTGATGGTTTCGGTCACCTTGCTGATTTCGCGGGCGGCCACACCCAGCTTATCCATCTGGTCGGAGATACTGGCAGCCTGACGGGTTGCTTCATCCGTGATCCGCCGAGCCTTTTCGGAGTTTTGTGCAATCTCACCGATGGTGGATGTCATTTGCTCGGTGGCCGAAGCGACATGAGCGAGGTTCGTTGTCGTCTGCTCCATTCCGGCGGCAACGGACGTGATATTTGAACTCATCTGCTCGGCTGCAGCAGAAACCGAGTGAGCTTTATCGGAAGCGTCACGCGAACCGTCCGACATCCGGTCCGAATTGGCGGACAGTTCAGCAGACGACGACGACAACACCGTAACCCCCTCGGTGATGCTGCCAATGATTTCGCGCAGACTTGCCGACATGACCTGCAGGGAACTGGAAAGAGCGCCTATTTCGTCACCCCGGCCCACGTACTGCCCCAGAACATCGTGGGACACATCACCTCGGGCGATCTCATCCAACTGAGAAACCGCCGCGGTAAGCGGCTTGGCGATGTTTCGGGTGAGCAGGATTCCAGCTATCGCACACCCCGCCAGTACAATCAGCGTGACAAGTACCGTGATCGTGGTAACACGAGTGATCAATTGGCCTCGATGCCAATTGATCTCAGCCACCTGGGCACCCTGCCAGCGGAGGTACTCTTTAATCGTTACGTCCCGTTTATAATAAACGGGCACGCTCCCTTCGTTAAACGCTCTGCCCGCTTCAGCATGTTGCCCGGCCTTGTTAAACGCGTAAACGACAAGATTTGCCGCTTTGGTCGCGGCGCCCTGTTTCCCCCATATTTCCATCAGGCGACGCCCTTCTCCACTGTTAACTCGAGCCTTGAGCTCATCGAGAACCGCGCTGTAAGAAACGCGCAGTTCAGCGAGGCGCGTCTCTTCTTCTTCGGTGGATTTACCCCGGATTGTCGACATCCCCGTGTACAGCAACACCTGCGCTGTTTCCATGGAATATTTATTCGCCAACAGGAGGTTTTCGGTCTCGAATTGCGATTGGTTTACAGCCTTTTCGACGGAATGCAAAGACCATAACCCGAGTCCCGCCACGAATGCAATCATAGACATAGAGCTTCCGAATGCCAGCGCAAGCTTCCTTCCAATCTTGATATTCGAGAATCTATTCATTTGATCGGCGCTCGGCCGGCTTTTTATGGATTGTCTCTGTACGGGGAAACGCACGTTCTCGATCGTCGGGGTTAGAAGTAGAAGCCCTGCACCTGGAGAGTGAAATCGTTGCCAGGTCGGATCAGCGAGCCGTTCTGCGGCAGGGAACGCAGCACCTGGGCTGTCAGTTTCAGGTTCTGACCGCGGAGATAGTAGTTCACACCGCCGCCGGCGCGGTGTATATCTTTGCCGTTGTTGGCCGCGGCTACGAACTGCTGCGTTTCGAACCTCACGAACGGCTGGACCTTCGTTTTGTGAGAATAGTATGCCGCTTCCGCCAGGAAGTTGTTCTGGTCGGGGATGGAGGTGAATTTCTGGCGGCCGTCGAAATGTAAATACTGGACGTTGAAACCGACTTCATCGCCTCCGCGTATCGGAGTGTCACTGGCGACATTGGTCGATTCGGAGCGATAAGCGCTCTGCTTGTCACCGCCCAGGTCAATGGCGAGAATCTTTCGCTTGCCAAGCGCAGTGCCGACGTAAGCATACTCTTTCTCGCGGTCAAAAAAGTCATATTGCAGATAAAGAGCCGGCCGCAGAGCGTCGCGTCCGTTCGCGTCCCGTTCTCCTTCAAATACTCCTCCGCGGTATTGGAGACGATCGTCCAGGAAATAACCTCTGGCCTGGAAGCCCATATCCCGCAATGCCGATTCCTGAAGGGCCACGTTATTGACTGTTGAAACGGCGCTGACATCCAGCGAATAGTAGCTCAGGGTGGACTGCAGTGCCTGGCGTGAACTCGGAACCAACATTTCGCCAGCGGCGATTTGCAGGTAATCGCTGGCTTTATACTGCACAAAAGCGTCCTGAATGATAAAACCAGTAGCCAGGTTCTTTGGGGTGATGCCGAGTTTCGGATCGTCAGTCTGGAAGAAGAAGCTGATGTTATGGCCGATATCGCCGGCCATCATAAGTCGCACCCTCCGCAGGTAGAAGTTCTGCTGATAGCCCTGGGCGCCGGCCGAAGGCGCGGTTGCGTCCTGCAGAAAATCGGCCCAGAATTGAGCCTGAATGCCAAACTTGATGCTGACATCTTCGTTCTTGATTTCAAGCTGTGCGGCAGCCGGCGCGGGAACGAGCGCAAGCATTAAGGAGCCAGCTGTCATGCAGAGCAGCGTGCGGTGAATGAGAGTTTCTAACATGTTGATTTCCTCGTGTTCTGTATCGAATCGGGTGGCCGCGGTGGTGGTCCGGAACACGTTTTCCGCTGACTGAGACCTTGAACCGCTGCACGCTGTCGCGTAAACGACGACCGATGTTTCTGCCGGGCGCGTAGCCCAGTACTGTACTAATCGGTTAAAATGCCACGTTCTTTAGTGGCTTTTCCCCAGCTCTGAGGGAACAGACTGCCACGCGGAAGGTGAAACCGCTCGGGTACTGGAACCACGAACCGGACGCGGTCGATGAAGGATTGATAGACTCGTGCAGAACTCCAAGTGATTATGACTGGCAAACGACCTTTTGCGGGACAGGCATTGATCGGCGCCCTCGCGCTTGTCTTTGGGGTGGCTGTGGTGGCGGCTGTCCCCCCGGCTGATGGACCTCCTGTTTTTATTCAGGCGCAGCCGGGCGCGACCATGCGAAGCGACATTCGCGTGAATTCCAACCTGGTTTTGATTCCAGTGAGCGTGACCGATTCCGGGAATCACCCCGTCATCGGTCTGACTTCTGACAGATTTCGCGTCTTTGAGGGCAAGACCGAACAAAAGGTCCGTCAGGTTTTAAGCGAGGATGTTCCGTTGTCTGTCGGAATAGTCCTGGATACAAGTGCCAGCATGGCTGGTAAACTCTCGGGAGCGCGCGAGGCAATTGCAGAGTTTCTGAAAAGTGCCAATCCGGAGGACCAATTCTTTCTTGTGAACTTCAACAGCGCTGTAGAAATGGCAGTCCCTTTTACCGCTGACACGGAAGAAGTCCTGACCCGCCTGAGGAATATTGAATCCAGCGGCAGAACCGCATTGCTGGATGCAACCTACCTCGCGCTCCGCCACATGAAAAACACCAAGTACGCGCGTAGGGCACTGCTGGTAATATCCGATGGCGTCGATAACCACAGCCGCTACAGCGAGACGGAAATTCGGCGAGTCGCTAAGGAAGCCGACGTGTGGATATACGCAATCGGTATCTACTCCAGAGGCGTGCGGATGCTTCCCGAGGAAGATATGGGCGGCGAGAAATTGCTTACCGACGTCGCCGAGGAGACCGAGGGCGTCCCAGCAATAGTTGAAGGTTGAAGCGGCGGTGGGAGTCGGTTCGTTAGAATCGATTCGCCAAAAACAACCCTTGGAAAGGACACCACCGCCGTGAAGAAAACGTACCACATCGTCAACCGGGACGAGAAAACCGCGACTGCGAGCATCGAGCAGTTCGCTAAATCCAACGGGCAATTACTGCTGCCGCTTCTGGAACTGATTACCCAGGCCAGAGTGGCCGTAGACGAAGTCATCAGTTCGATCGGGCGCAAGACCATCGAGACCATCCTGACGTTGAGCGCCGAGCACGTGGCCGGCGTGCAGACGCCGGGGAAGATCAGTGGGGATATCCGCTGGCACGGTTCGCAGAATGGCCGGGTCGCGCTCGCCGACCGCCAGTTGAAGGTGAAGCGCCCGCGGCTGCGCCACAAGCAGGAGGGCGAAGTGAAAGTGCCTGCGTATGAAGCTCTGCAGGAGAACGGCGCCACCGCCCAGCGCATGATGGGGGCGCTGCTGCGCGGCGTTTCCACACGCCAGTACGAGGAAGTTCTGCCGGAGATGGCCGAGACGGCCGGCGTATCCCGCAGCAGCATTAGTCGACAGGCGATTGAGGGCAGCGCCGAGCAGCTGCGCCAGCTCCGGGAACGCCGCTGGGACAAGACGGATCTGCTGGTGATCTACATCGACGGACAGCGTTTCGGCGATCACCATGTAATCAGCGGCGTTGGCATCGATCGCGGAGGGTCGAAACACATTCTGGGCATCGAGATGGGCGCTACCGAAAACGCGGCCGCAGTGAAGAACCTGCTGACCGGATTGCGCGATCGGGGTCTGCGCACGGACCAGCAATATCTTTTCGTGATCGACGGCGCCAAGGCCCTGCGCGCGGGAATCGAAGCGGTGTTTGGAAGCGATCAGCCCGTACAGCGCTGCCGCAATCACAAGATGCGGAACGTACTGGATGAATTGCCGCGCGAACAGCACGTGCAGGTCGTCAACGTGATGCGCGCGGCATGGAAGTTGACCGATTTCGAGGAAGGCGTGAAACGGCTCGAAGGCCTGGCCCGTTTTCTGGAACACGACTACGAGTCGGCGGCGCGCAGCTTGCGCGAGGGAATGGCCGAGATGTTCACCATTCAGAAGCTGAAGCTTCCGCCCACGCTGTATACGTGCCTGGGCACGACCAACGTTATCGAGAGCCCGCAAAGCGGCGTTCAGAAGCGGACGAACAACGTGACCCGATGGCGCGACGGGGCCATGGTCGAACGATGGGTGGCTTCCGCATGGCTACTCACCGAAAAGCATTTCCGGAAGGTCATCGGCCATAAGAACTTCTGGGCTCTCGCCGTCATTCTCGGAAGAGAAAAGGCACCAGACGTTTCTGAGAAAGTAGCGTAATATGAACTTACCCGCCGCGCCAACCTTCAACTACGGTCGGGACACCCTCGAGGAGACCGGCGGCCGTCACTTCGCGGTCCACGACGCGGAAGAGTTGCGCGGTGCGGCGGCCATGATCGGGATGCAACTGCGGAATCAGTATGTGCTGTCGTATAGCCCTGTCAATACGGAATTAGACGGTAAGTATCACCGCGTACAGGTTAAGATGGTGGGAGCGTCCGGCCTGCGTATATCTTGGCGTCAGGGATATTACGCCCCAGCCAGATCGCATATCCTGGAGTAGGAATCGTCGGAACTTCTTCGCCGTGGGGACCCCGTCCTGTCCAAAAATCCTGTGACTGTGATGAGTGGCGTCAGGGTGTTACGTAGCGAATCGATTATGTGAGAGTTCGCCTGCGGGTTTCGCGTTGCCTTCCGGAATTGAACACTCGTCGCGAGGCAACACTTTTCCGATCCCCGGGTGGGCTCATTTCAGGAGCGACGACCATCGCCACTGCAAAGCGCTACCAACTGCAGCAGCACTCGCAGCAAAGTGTGCCGCCACGTGTGGCGAACGCGTCGGTCCAACAGCCTTGAAGGCGTTCCATGGTGGCGCATCAAAGCAAGCCATGCTAACTCATCCAGCCGATCGGGAAGTTGAGTGAGATAGTGGTGCGCTCTGCGCTTAAACTCCCGGCGCACGAACCGCTCAACAGAGTACTTTGCCGTCCCTTCCGCCAACACGAGCCGCTTGATCGACGACTCAAGGCTCGCCTTCGTATCAGGCTGCCCACGAAAGATCCAGCGCGCTCCGGGATATTGAGTCAGCTCCCTGAACACAGACAGTCTCCAGCCTAGGTAAAGCAGCGACCACCTGTCGAGAAATCCCCCGGCGAAGAGGGTTAGGCAGGAGATGCGCCAAGGCGGGATCCGACATCTATGCTCGCTTCGCCCAGCGCGCCCTGTCGGCGCGCCTAGCGATCTCCGGCTGGCGTCGCGGTGAAAGAGTCGCCGTCCGCGCTACCCCGCCCTTCATGCCGATGGGATCGGCGATCCTCTCGGAATCGCACATGTCGCGAAATGGTTTGCTCATTTTGACCAAAGGATATCCGCCCAGAGTGAACCCGCGCGCGACCGCCGGCAAGCAACACACGGGCTGGTGGGCCTTGCTCCGCGCACGCCGGCTCTGTTCGACGTAGCGGTAGCAGGGCCGTTCACGGTTGCTCCCCCATCGGCTGCAACGGGCGGACTGCCTGCGCTCGTGAGCTTCGCGGCCTCTCCGGGATTTTTCAATGAGTCGGTAAACGATTTCGAAGCCGGATACAGAGGACAGATCACGAAGGCTTTCTCGGCCGATTTGAGTCTGTTCTACGATCAATACTCGAACATCCGCTCCGCGGACTTCGTCAGTACGCTTTTCGCTCCCTACCCCGCGCCACATCTGGTAACGTTGGGTGTCACAAACAATGGAATTGAGGCAGTGGGAAAGGGCGCCGAGAGCTCAATCGCGTGGCAGGTATTGTCTGGTTGGAAACTCGAGGGCAGTTATACCTACAACATCTTCAATCCGTGGCTTGGCTCGTCGGATCCGCCCGGAACGGAGTATGGAAGCCTGAGACTGCCATCGCATAACAAATGGCGCCTTCAGTCATACATAAACATTTCGAAGGCGTGGAAGTTCGACACTTTCATCTACTTCACCAGCTCCGGTGACCCCCTGAATAATCTTGGGCCCAACATCCCGGTTCCCTCCTATGCAAGACTGGATGTTCGCCTGGGGTACCAGCAGGGCCCTCACTGGCGACTCAGCCTTGCAGGACAGAATCTGCTGGAAGCGCGCCATCTGGAAGCGGTGGCTGAAAGCTACGTGAATCGTTCCGTTTATCTGAAAAGCACGTGGCAGTTTTGAGAGGAATCAGGCACCTCTACTCGTAGCGCAGGGCTTCTACCGGGTCCAGCCGCGCTGCTTTCACGGCCGGCCAGGTGCCGAAGAACAAGCCGACTCCCATGGAGACGGCCAGCGCAGTAACCACCGCCCAACTCGGCACCGTGCTGGGCAGCGACGGTACGAGCGCCCCGATCAGCATCGTGATCAGTACAGCGACCACAATCCCCAGCAGTCCTCCGGAGCTCGTAAGCGCCATCGCCTCCGCCAGAAATTGTCCGATGATGTCGAACCGCCGCGCACCGAGCGCCTTGCGGATGCCAATCTCCCGTGTCCGCTCCGTCACGCTCACGAGCATGATATTCATCACGCCGATGCCGCCGACCAACAGCCCCAGTCCTGAGATCGCGATAGCGATCAGCCCGATCAGGCCAGTCACTTTGTCGATCTGCTGCACAATCTGGTCCGGTGTCTGCAGGCTGAAATCGTCCGGCTGCCCCGTGGTCAGGTGCCGGGCTCGGCGCATAATGGCGTCAATGTCGTCATACGCGTCTTTGCGCATTCCCTGCTTCGCTTTGCAGGTGATCAGATAACGGTTAACCTGCGGATATCGGGACTCCGCGGTCCTCAGTGGAATGTCAACCTCGGTATCCTGACCGTTCTGGCCCAGGAAGCCGCCCTTGGCTTTTTCCGCCACGCCCACCACCGTGAACTCGGCGCCATCCATCATGAACGTTCGCCCAACCGCATTGCCATCGGGGTAAAGCGTGTGCGCGATGTCATACCCCATCACCGCCACTTTGGCGCCGCGGTTGTTCTCCTCGTCCGTGAAGTAGCGGCCCTGATCGAAGCCGTGGGGGGTGATCTCAATCGAATTCGGCGATGCGCCCACGATGGATAAATTGTCCGTGTCGTATCCCGGCACTTTGGCCGTGATGATGGTGCCGCTGGGCGCCGGAGGGATGACGAGCGCGAGCCCAATGTCCTCGACCGTGCTCGCGGAGCGGCGAATGACGTCGGCGTAAGCCGGATCGATAGGCCGACGCTTGCGCTGCTTGGGCGGGTCCTGGACAGCGCCTGGATTGTCGGTTTTCGAAAGGAAGATGTTATCCGGCCCTAACGAGTCGAAGAAAGTAACAATGCCGGCGCGCAATCCCGTGAGCAGCGACGCCACGGTAACCACGGTCGTAATACCAATCACGATACCGAGAATGGTCAGGCCGGAGCGAAATCGATGCGTCCAGACGGCGGACATCGCCATCGTGATGTTTTCGCGGGGTGAGATGTTCATTTTATTCGGCCCTTAGAGCCACAATGGGATCGAGTTTCGCTGCCTTGAACGCTGGATACCACCCGCTGATCACGCCGACGGCACCGGAAACGAAAACCGACATAAACACATAGACAGGTGTCACACGCAGGGTAACCCCAAAAGCCGCAGTCAATATCCTCGTCAGAACCGCCCCAATACCAACCCCTATTGCCCCGCCTGCGAACGCCATGAGGATCGACTCAATCAGAATCTGCATCATGATGTCAGATCGCCGGGCGCCGAGCGATTTGCGGATACCGATCTCGCGCGTGCGCTCCGTCACGCTGACGAGCATAATATTCATGATCACGATGCCGCCGACTACCAGCGAAATGCACGTGATCGGCACAACGACAAGCGCCACCAGCGACAGAAGCTGATCGATAAAACCGCGGATGGCATCGGGCGTCAGGAAGTCGAACCGGTCGTCTTCGCCCGGTTTCTGATGGAACTTGGTTCGCAGCGCCACACGCGTATAGTCCAGGGATTGCTGCATCGAGAAGCCGCTCGAAGGTCTCGGCCTGCCAAAAATAGCGATCGAGCGCCCTGGCCCGAAGAGCCTGTTGAAGGTCGTGATCGGTATATAGGCGACATTGTCCTGACTGTTGCCAAACGACGATCCGAGCCTTTCCAGAACGCCGACCACGTTGAAATCGATACCTTGGATCTTGAATGTTCTCCCCAGCGGAGTCCCCACACTCGGGAATAGATTGTTCTTTAAGTCATCCCCGATAACTGCCACTAAAGAAGCGCCTTGCTCTTCCGTCTTACTGAAAAAACGGCCCTCTGTCACGGCCATGTCCCGAATATCGGCAAGGTCAGCGGCGGACCCGATAACAGTCGTGTCCTCGGAAGTGAGGTCTTCCCTCTTGGTATCGATGGTGGAGTTCCTGTAGGGACTGTAGATCGTGCTGTCGCTGTTCATCTGCTCCAGATACCGCTCGTCCGCCAGCTTCAGCTCGCGATTGTACTTGAGCTTGTTGAAATACTCCGTCCTGGTCTTCGCGTTGGTGACCTGTTGCAGGACGAAGGACTCGCTGCCGAACGCCTTAGACACGCTCTCGTCCGCATAAAGTCCCAATCCGTCGATCGCGGATCCGACAAGGATGACGCTGGCCACGCCGATCATCACCCCAAGCAGAGTGAGGAAGGTACGAAGCTTGTGAGCGCGCAACGAGTCGAATGCGAGGCCGATGGCGCTCGTCACCTGGAATCGTAACGGCGCGACGGACGAAGTTTCAGGCATCTGTTTTCAGGGTATGACTATATTCTAGTAGTGATACGGGACACAAAGCCCGACGGTTCACAAATACTTACCTTTCCGAACAATGCCCAATCGCCTGCTCCGCCCTCTGTTGATCGTGGAATTCCTGGTCGCGCTGGAGGCGGTCTTCACCGTCTGGAGCGAGGTCGGCGGTCAATATCATCTCGATCTGATGTTCTGGCCATGGAAGTTGGGCATTGGCGTCGCCTCCGCCGGACTGATCGTTGCCATCACGGCCAATCTGGTTCACAACGATGGGCGGATTACAGGACGCGCTCTGATGTTCTTCTCGTTCCTGCTTGCGATCGTGGTGGTCGCCGGTGTGGTGACTTACTACTATCACGTCAACGAGCCCGTCGATCGGGATGACGATCAGGACGATGCGCCGGCAAAAATCAGCCGGATTGTCGAAAGGCAGGCGACGAGAAACGATCGCCTGCCCCACGGGTCCGTTCTCCTACCAGGTGCGGCACGCCTTTCCGTCACGTACCATCGGGAGACCCTCCTTGCAGCTGAAAGCCTTCTGAAACTCAGGCATATTCGAGACGGTTCCATTCACGCGAAAGCGCGGGATAGCGTGCGGATCGGTCTGGGCCTGCAAACGCTCGACTTCCGCGGTGGTGTTTTCACACCAGATCTGGCCGAAACCGAGAAAGAACTGCTGTTGTTCGTCAAACCCGCCCAGCTTGGGTAAGGTTTTCCCCGCCAGGTCGTTCATCAACGCGATCCATGCAAGGCGGATCCCGCCGTTGTCCGCAGTGTTTTCGCCGAGCGTCAACTTGCCATTCATGTGCACGCCGCCCTGCAACTCGAAGCTCGAGTACTCGTTCACAAAGCACTGCTCCCGCTGATCGAAAGCTTTGGCGTCGGCCGCGGTCCACCAATCGTTGAGGTTACCCTTCAGATCGAACTGTCGGCCCTGATCGTCGAAGCCATGCGTGAGTTCGTGCCCAATCACGGCCCCGATGGCCCCGTAGTTGATGGCGTCATTCGCCTGTTTATCGAAGAACGGAGGCTGTAGAATTCCGGCCGGAAAGTTAATGTTATTCATCTGCGGATCGTAATACGCGTTGACTGTGGGCGGCGTCATTTGCCACTCCAGCCGATCCACGGGCTTGCCGATTTTCTGCAGCTGGCGGTTCACTTCGAACTCATTGGCGCGCAGCGAATTTCCCAGCGCGTCGTCACGGATTATTTTCAGCGCCGAATAGTCCCGCCACTTGTCCGGATACCCGATCTTGTTGGTAATCGCATGCAGTTTTTCGAGGGCCTTTTGCTTGGTCGCGGGCGTCATCCAGGTCAGCGTATTGAGATCCTGCGCCATCGCGGCTTCGATGTGGCCGACCATGTCGAGCGTGCGCTGCTTCCCTTCCCTGCCGAAGGTCAAATCCACATAAGCTTTCCCCAGCGCCTCGCCGAGATCGCCGTCGGTTGCCCGGACGCACCGTTTCCAGCGCGGCCTCTGCTCCTTCTGGCCGGTCAGGTACTTCCCATAGAAAGCGAAGTTCTCATCCCT
>Ga0206860_10117_pt2 | contig 16878 bp, 10 predicted proteins | sample Alteio_BWOrgCont_44_FD_152624 | JGI IMG/M metagenome (GOLD analysis project Ga0206860, IMG submission 152624) | Enriched cells from forest soil in Barre Woods Harvard Forest LTER site, Petersham, Massachusetts, United States -... | ecosystem: Environmental > Terrestrial > Soil > Temperate forest >...
GAACCGAAGCGCTGGCGCGGAAGGCGTCGACAAGGTTTCCAGAGCCGATCGACACGCGCTCTCCGCTTTCGATGTCGGTGGCAACCGTCCGGCAAGGCAGCGCAAGGTCTTCAAACGTGGCTTTCGTGCCGAGAAGGGGCCGGAAGATCTCAACGAACCGATCGCCGGCGAGCAAACCGGGCTTGGTCAGCGTGAGATCCACGGCCATCAGCGCATTCTGCCTGCGTCCGAGGCGGTAGGCCATGTCGATCATCTCATCGACGCTGATGCCCGCGGCGTAACCAATACCGATGATGGAACCCTGGCTGCAGCCGGCAATTAGATCGATGGGAATGTCGTTCTGTTCGAGAACCTTCATCACACCGAGGTGGGCGATACCGAAGGCGGCGCCGCCGCCAAGAGCGATGCCGACGGAGGCGCCGAGGATTTTGCGCGCCAGCCTTTGAACGGGCAGTGCGGCAAGAACACGCCGATGGACGCGCATATACTTCGAGCGGTCGCCCATCGCCAGCGCCGAATCGCGAGGGATCACGAAAGGCTCGCAGTGGCTGAGGGAAATCGGGCGGGAGCGCGGATTGAAGAGATTGACTATTTCGAACCTCCGGATCTTAGTGAGCGATGCGCTGGGCACTCCGTCCACACTCGAATTCGCGGTGGAAGGCGCCTTTGGAACGTCGACGATCTCGATGAACACGTCGGAAAAAAGAGGTACGCTCTCAAGCAGGCCGGCCACGTCGGTATTGAGATCGAACACCATGAACGGAAAGCGGCTGCTGAGATTGGAGATGAGGTTCGAGGCGCGCTCGGCGTAAAAGGGAACCGGGAGGTCCTTGCGGGCGGGAACCTCCAGCACCGAAACCCCGCCGCTTTCCGTCGGCAGGACTTCACTTACGTCGATTTCATTCAAACGGGGCTGGCTTGACAGCAACCGATCCACGACGCCGTCGGCGGCCTGCTTGCTTACGCGCACACTCACAAGGAGGACATCCTGGCCGGTCAGCTCATGCAGATAATCCGCGAGGTAAGTGGCAACAAGAGTCTTGCCTTTGAGCCCGGGTTGGGAGCCGACAGTTATGGTGAGGGTGGACCCGCGGAGCACTTCCCCCTTGTTCATGTTCGCCAGGCGCTTGCACAAAACACGGGTAAAGTATTCGAGGGCCTTGGGGCTCTTCATGAAGAGGCTGTTGAAAGCGACGCGGTCGAGGGAGATGAGACGCGCCCGGCGGCTGGCTGTGACCGTGGCTGTCCGCTTGCCTCCCTGGAGAAGGGCCATTTCCCCGAAAAAATCGCCGCGCTTCAGGACTGCAATCAGATGCTGGTCTTTATCCCCGACAAGAACATCGAACTCGCCGTCGAGAACCACATAGAAGGTATTTCCTTCCTCGCCCTGGCGGCAGATCGTGTCTCCCTTTTGGTGCGTTTCCTCGATGAACAGCTCCTGCACGGCGGCAAGCTCGGAGCGGCCGAGGAAACTGAAGATCGGTATGGTCGCCAGTACTTCCTGCCAGTCTGCCATGAGTGCTCTCTCCTATAGATATTCCCACAGGCACCGTGCGATCGGGTACGATTTCCAATTTTTCACGCCCTGTCGTGAGATGGGGGGGCGATGGCGCCGGATGTTACAATTTGCAAGGTCCAGGTTTGGAGTCGCCGGGTGCAATCAATGAAAGAACAGGACACGGATTCAACAATGAAAGATCAGTACTATCGCGAAAATGAATGGTGGGTCAGCCCTTATAACTTTGTGCCGGAAGTGCGCGGTTCATTTCAGCTTCCGCCGAAGGTAAGTATTCACGACGCTACGCTGCGCGACGGGGAACAGACGCCGGGAGTCGTATTCAGCATCGCGGACAAGATTGCGATCGCGGAGAAGCTGGATGAAGTGGGCGTGGACCGGATCGAGGCCGGGATGCCCGCCGTATCCGAGCAGGATTTCCAGGCCATCAAAGAGATTTCGAAGTTGGGGCTGAAAGCGCGGATCTATACGTTCGCGCGGGCCATGAACACCGACATCGACAAGGCGCTGGAGTGCGGATGCCATGGTGTGATCGTCGAGGTCCCGATAGGCTATCCGAAATTGAAATATCAGTTCAAGTGGACGTGGGAAGACGTGCTGCGCAAGAGCGTGGGGGTTATCAACTACGCCAAATCGAGGGGCCTGCATGTTGTCTACTTCCCCTACGACACGACCCGCGCGAGGGAGGAAGATCTGCGCAACCTGCTGAGCCGGATTGTGCAGGATTCCAACCCCGATTCCGTGGGCGTGGTGGACACCATGGGCTGCGCGCTCCCGGAAGCGATCAAGTATATGGTCCGGCTCGTGAAGTCATTGACAAAGCTGCCGGTAGAAGTGCACACGCACAACGATTTCGGAATGGCGGTGGCGACGGAACTGGCCGGGGTGGAAGCCGGCGCGGAGTGCGTTCACAGCTGCGCTAACGGCTTGGGAGAAAGGACCGGGAATGCGGCGTTGGAGGAATTGATCGTCGCGTTGCATGTGCTTTATGGGTACGACACGCAGTACAAGTTGAGCAAACTGCCTGAACTGGGCGCACTGGTGAGTCGGATCAGCCGGTTCGAGACGGCGGTCAACAAGCCAATTCTGGGAGACCGGAATTTCACGCGCGAATCCGGCATAGGTGTCGATCTGGTGGTCAAAGAGCCGCTGGCGATGTTTGGGACGCATCCGGCGTTGACCGGGCGGCGGGGCGAAGTAGTGCTGGGGAAGAAGAGCGGGAAGGCTTCGATTACTTACAACCTGGAACAGATGGGAATTACCGGGACGGACGACGAGGCTGTGGGGGAGATGCTGCGGATGGTCAAAGATAAAGGCATCGAGAAGCGTGGATTGCTGAGCCCGGAGGAGTTTAAGGACATCGTGGAAGGCGTGCTGGCGGTTCGAAAGTAGGGACGCTGTGGCCTCGAAAAGAAGCAATTCTTAAGTGGCGCATTCCCTCTCGGTCGGAATGCGGTCCAGGTAGCCGCGGGATCGCGCGCGGGAGATCCATTGGTGGAGGATTTGCGTGACCCGCTTACTGGTCATTCCATAACGGGTTGCAATTTTGCGGCTCGGCCAGCCACGGACAAAGTAAAGCAGCACGATTCGCCACTGGATGTCGGTACGATGCAGGTGCATGAATATCGGAACCTGCGACGGGAACGAAATACGATGGCTCTGGATTGCCTTCCGTATAAACCGCAGACTCCATCCCGCCGGATTGATATCTTTAGATACTAAGTCAATCACATTCACTTTGCTTACTCGCCTCAAGTGTAGGGCCATGCGGGAGGCATGTCCAATTCATAAATTGGATGCGATTATGCAGATAAGTTGATTTATCACTAAAGACGTGTTGACTTATAACTAACGGTTTCCACGTCGAGTATCTTTGGCGCGTGCGAATCCCGATGGGTAGGGGCTTCGCGCAGCAGCTGATCGTAGATTTCCTCACAGTCCGCGCCCTCAATATCCCGCGCCAGGCGGCGGAGGGCCACACCCAGAACATCCCGGTGATGAAGATCGCTCCCGAGGCGCTCGCTCAGGCGGAGCCACAGGTGATGGAGCCGTTCCACGTCCTCAGGCCAGAGACGCGGCGGATGCGGACCCAGGTTGACATACGTGCTGGGACGCCCATGACTGATGATCTCGAGGGAGAAAGGATGCCGGGGATTTTCGAGTTTCTCCCAGGCTCTTCCTATCTTCATGGCGAGTTCGCTGGAATCCATACGAGCGGAGACGCCTGTGACGACGCGCGACGCTTTGAGCGCGGACGCGGTTTGAACGATGGCGTCGAACGGGTCGAGGCCGGGTACAACGAGAAGATCCACCGTCTTACCTTCCCGTTCGGCAGTCGCCACCACTCTCGTGAACAACTCCTGCTCGTAGTCGGCAAAGACCTGTTCCTGTCGAAGATCGTACTCGCCTTCGCCGGCGGTCAGCAGCCGGACCGTGCACACGACGATGTCGTGGCGGCGGAGATTCGTCTTGCGTAACACGGTATGAAGATGTTCCATCTGGTTGTAATCGCGGACGGCGACGAGAACGGATCCGGGGCGGGCATGGACACTGCTGGCAGCAATTTCAGGCTGTACCTCCAGATTGAATTGTTCGAGTCCTTTCTTTCGATCGGTGTTTCGTCTCGAATTGATGCGGCCGGACACTGTGAAGACCACAAAGAGAAGCAAGGTGAAAGATAGTCCGTAAATAGTCGCGATTCGCTTCGATCCGAGATTGGCGAGCGCGACGAGAAACAAAACCGAGGTGGTGAGGAACAGGCCGACCGGAATCTCACGGCCGCCGATCCGGAAGTTACCGGGGTGTTTGTATTCCTGATCCGAGCGTTTGAAGCGGAGGACCAGAACTCCCAGGGACTTCAGGAAAAAGCTCCAGACGACACCGAACGCATAAGCTTCGCCGAGTACATAGAGGTCGCCACGACTGGCCAAAATCGTCAGCACCTGAAGGATGGTGACGGAGTCGATCAGGCGATGAGTGGTGCCGAAGCGCGGATGGGGCTTGCGAAACCAGTCGACCAGAACCCGGTCTTCCGCGACGCGGTTCAGGACGCCGTTGGCGCCGATAAGCGATGTATTGACTGCGCCGGATAAAATCAGGACGCCGGTGATGACGACAAAGACGTGAAAGGCCAGGCGCAGGGGAGTGGGGCCCGCGAGGTGCATGGCGAGGCCGCCCAGAAGATTGTCGCTGTAACTACCGCGCACGGAATCCGGGATAATAAGTCCGGCGAAGAGAGTAACTATGCCAGTGCAGATGACTGCGTAGATACAGACTGTGTTCGCGGTAAGTCGAAGATTCCTGAGTTTTGGATAGGCGATCTCACGATAAACCTGCGCCAGCGTTTCAAAACCGCTCATCGATAGCAGCGAATGGCCAAACGCAATGATAATGGCTGCGGCGGGGATGGTGGGCCACATCGTTCCGCGGAACCAACCCAGGCTGTCGCTGCTGAAGTGCAGATTGGAGGGCAGAGGAGCCAGGGGAACCTGGGCCGGTCCATGAAGAAGGATTGTGAGAGGGCACCAGACAACGAAAATCGCCACCATGAAAGTGGTGATTTGCATAATACGAAGCGCTTTGCCGCTGGATTCGTGTATTCCCTGAATGTTGCTTCGCCAGAAGTAAGCGGTGACAATCAGACCGAACCCGGCGGCAAACAGGTTGGGCGGCACGCGCAGTGGCGAGTGGGCGAGTTCAGCGAACTCATTCAGCAGATGACCCAGGTATTGGCCGGCGCTCACTCCGCTGATCGGGCCGGTGAGGATGTAATCGAAGATCAGTGCGGAAACCGACAAGCGCGCCATGAATGGTCCCATGGCATCGCGCACGACGACATAGACGCCACCGCGCACGAACATACTGCAGCCTTCCATGTAAACGGAACGGACAGCAAAGCTGAACAGCATGACGCCCAGAATGAACCAGGGGGCGCTCTTGCCGATCGCCTGTTCGACGATGCCGCCCGCGTAGAACGCAGAGGAGGCCAGATCGCTGAGAACGATCGCCGCGCCGCGCCAGAATGATATGAAAGAAAGGGCCACCGTTGTGGCAACGATGACCCGGGCGGTGCGTTGTTCCTGTAGACGCGGCATGCGAGGCTGCGGGTGTAAGTTCGACTTACAGGCGGGAGTCAGAGCGCGCTTTCGCCGAGGTCGCCGTTGCGGATTCTGATGGCGTTTTCGATGGTCGAGATGAATATTTTGCCGTCGCCGATTTTGCCCGTTTTCGCCGAAGCGGCAATGACGTTGGCTATTCGCTCCAACTGCTCATCGCAGACCACGAGTTCCAGTTTGATCTTGGGGCGCACATCCACCTTGTACTCGGCGCCCCTGTAGGTCTCTGTATGGCCTTTCTGACGCCCATGACCGTGGACTTCAGAGATGGTGATTCCGTCTACGCCCGCGTTTACCAGCGCTTCTTTCACTTCGTCGAGTTTGTGAGGCTGGATGATCGCTTCAATCTTTTTCATAGTGCTCCTTGGTGCCGTCATTGGAAAAACGATGCCGCGACAGGGTGTCGCGGCATCCATAGGTCAGGATCACGCGCCGGTCCGGGAGAATCAGCGGGTCGCTTCACCAAGTTTGATATGTGACGGAACGCTGGCCGCGGCTGTGCTCTCGCGATGAATGGTCATCGCAGCAGGGCCCGCCATGGATGAAATCACGTATTCAGGGTAAGCGGAGATACCGTGTTCATGCAGGTCGAGACCTTCCTTCTCACCCTCAGCTGAAATGCGGAGCAGGCCCATCGCGTTGACCGCATACATAAGGGCAAGCGCCACGACAAAGGTGGAAACGGTAATGATGAGACTGCCGAGAGCCTGCGCGATCAGCACCTGAAATCCGCCGCCATAGAACAAGCCTTTCAGTGGCGCCGAGTTATCCGCCGCAAACTGGCCGGTGGAACCGAACTCCCCGGAGGCGAAGAGGCCGAGGGAAAGGGTGCCCCAGATTCCGCAGATGCCGTGTACGGGAACGGCGCCGATCGGGTCGTCGATGCGCAGCCATTCCAGCAGTTCGACTCCGTAAACGACGATCACTCCGGCGACTCCACCGAGGCAGATGGCGCCGAGCGGGCTAACCCAGTAGCAAGGGCACGTGATGGCAACGAGGCCGGCCAGAAAGCCGTTGACGGTGAAGCTCAGGTCCCACTTCTTGCTGAGAACATAAGCGGCAAACATAGCGGTGAGGCCCGCGGCGCAGGCGGCGAGAGTTGTATTGGCGGCGACACGGCCGATGCCGATGTAGTCCATCGCCGATAGCGTGCTGCCGGGGTTAAATCCATACCACCCGAACCAGAGAATCAAGCCGCCGGAGGCAGCGATGGTGAGATCGTGCGGAAGCATCGGTCCGCCGCCATCGCGTTTGAACCGTCTCCCCAACCGGGGGCCGAGAACGATGGAGCCTGCAAGGGCGATAAACCCGCCGATGGTGTGCACAACCGTGGAGCCCGCGAAATCGTGGAAACTGGTACCAACCCAGGGGAGGAAGTTTCCCGTGCTGCCCATGGTGGCGAGAAACCCATCCGGTCCCCATGCCCAATGGCCGATGATCGGATAAATAAAGCCGGAAACGCCTACGCTGTAGACCAGATCCCCGATCCACGCGGTGCGGCCGATCATGGCGCCGGAGGTGATTGTGGAACAGGTATCGGCGAAAGCGAACTGAAAGAGCCAGAAGGCGAGGAACGCGACGCCGGTGGTCTCATAAGTCGCGGGCGCACCCTGGAGGAAGAACCAGTTCAGCCCGATCAATCCGTTGCCGTGGCTGAACATGAAGGCGAAGCCCCATGCGTAAAAGAGAATGCCGCACAGACAGGTATCGACGATGCATTCCATGAGCACGTTCACCGTCTCGCGGGAACGGCAGAAGCCCGCTTCGAGCATAGTGAAGCCAACCTGCATGCCGAAAACAAGAAATGCCGCGAGAAGCGTCCAGACCGTGTTGACCGGGTTCACAATGTCGTTACCCTTCAGGACGGGATCGGCAGCAAAGGCGCGAAATCCCAGAAGATCGGGGTTGATGAAAGCCGCGCTTACAATCAGCAGACCGATGGCGGTAATCTTTCCGAGCAGAAGCAACGCGCCATATCTGCGCCACTCCGGGTCGCTCAGCCGCGCCCTGAGGCGCGATAGTTTTTGCGAAAAAGACGGTTTTGAGTTCATATGTCGTGCGCTCCTTCAGTGGTTTTCCGCGATCGGGACGAAGCAATAAGTGCGACCTGGAGAATAATAAGCTGCGCTGAATCGTGTGTTACTGCTTTATCAGTTACCCGGAATTCGAAGTCTAGCCGCTGAAAGGAAACACTGTCCAATAGATTATTTGAATTCACTGCCCATTGTTTTCCAATCCAATGACCTAAAGAAAGAGACTTATGGATCGAAAGAAAGAGTCACTTACTAACTTAGGAATTTCGGCGATAAAGGTTTTGCCGCGCTGTCTTTTGTCTGTGAATTGGATAGATCTTTCTTTCCGGGCGTTCGGGGCATTATTGTGGAGAGGTGATCGGTGTCATCTTCAAAGCCCGAAGAAGCCGTATCCTGGCCGCAATCGCCGGGCTCATCGCGCTGATTGCCACTGCCGACTGGTATGTCGGGACGAGAGCGTCCCTCGGGGTGTTCTATATCGTACCGATGGTGCTTGGCGCTACGGTGCTGCCGCGGCAGGGGATCGTGCTGCTGGCCTTCATCTGTTCTTCGCTGCGGTCGTTATTCGATCTGCCGAGCCCTCCTTATATCGAAGAACTTCTTCGATTCGTTTTTGCCACCCTTGCCTATGCCTCCTGCGGACTGTTGGTGTCCGCTTTGATCCGCAACCGGGAACTTACGATCGCTCATCTGGCGAATCTGCGGCGGGAACAGGAACTGCGGCGTGAGGCGGAGGACCAGTTGAGGATTCTGGTGGACAGCAGTCCGGCGGCTGTTTTGACGGTGGACGATCGGGGAACCATTCTGGCGGCCAACCGCGCGACCAGCACGCTGTTCATGATTCCGGAGAGCGAAACGATGAAGGGCCGGGCGATCGACGGGTATCTGCCTGTACTCGCGGATGCGCTGCAGTTCGACCCGGGCCCTGAGGGGCTGCGTACGGCAACGCAATCGCAGGGGCAGAGGGAGAACGGAGAAGTGTTCCTGGCGAATGCCTGGTTCTCGTCCTACAAGACGCCTGAGGGACGGCGGCTGGCGGCAATCGTGGTGGATTCTTCCGAAGAGATGCGCGAGCGCGAAGAGCAGAGTTTTCGACAGCTGTCTGAGGGAAATCGTATCGCCGCCGCAGCGGTCTTTCACGAAGTTCGAAATTTCTGCGGCGCTATTTCGGTCATCTCGGCCAATCTCAGACAGAAGCATGGAAACATGCAGGACGAGGATTTTCAGGCACTGACCTCTCTCGCCTCCGGGCTCGAGAAGATCGTTGCGGTCGAGTTGAGGTCGAGAGTGGGCGACACGCTCGAAAAGGTGCTGCTGGGGAGTGTCCTCGACGATTTGCGCATCGTCATCGAGCCGGCCTGGCGCGAGATAGGCGGGGTGGTGTTCTGGCACATTCCACGAACTGCGCCGAGAGTTGTCGCGGACGGCCATGGACTGCTGCAGGTGTTCCTGAATCTGGCCCACAACAGCCACCGGGCGGTACAGGAACGCCCGGCACAGGATCGGCCGTGGCGGGAGTTGTCGATCGAGGCGTCGGTCGAAGAACAGAAGGTCGTCGTTCGATTCGTGGATTCCGGCAGAGGGGTCAGTTCGCCGGAGTGTCTGTTTGCACCGTTTCAGCCCGGCGCCAACGGAACGGGGCTGGGATTGTATGTCTCGCGCGCGGTTGTGCGAAGCTATGGCGGCGACTTACGGTTTGAGCCGCAGGCACTCGGCTCCTGCTTCGCGGTTGAACTGCAGATCGCCTGACACGGATGAGTAAGTGGGGGACTCCGAATGGGTAACACGATACTTAGTGATCAGATAGTTACTAACAACGAAGAAACGGCGATCCGGATCCTGTTGGTCGACGATCATACGATGTTTCGGGACGGGCTGGCGCGAATGCTGGAAAAGGAAGCGGACTTCACGGTGACCGGTCAGGCCGGATCCGCCACAGAAGGTCTTGCGGTTCTGATTCAGGGGGACGCCACCCTGGTGCTGCTTGACGTCGATCTGGGCGCTGAAAGGGCGCTTGACTTCGTGCGGGGAGCGCGAGGGGGCGGGTTCGAGGGACACATCCTGATTTTGACCGCGGGAATGAGCGACCAGGAAGCCGTTCAACTGGTGCAGGCGAGCGTTTCGGGAATACTTCACAAGCACCATTCAACGGATGAGCTTTGCCATGCCATCCGACAGATTGCCGGCGGCGAGGTCTATATGGAACCGGCGTACCTGGCTTCGCTGTTTCGCGCCATGGACCGAACCCGCGGACCGAAACAAGCGATCCTGACGGTGCGGGACAAGACCATCCTTCGCTCCATTCTGCAAGGTCTGTCGAACCGGGAAATCGCGGCGAAGCTGACGATCTCCGAGGGCGCCGTGAAGGCTTCGGTGCGGCATGTGTGCGAGAAGTTGAGCGTCCGCACACGGAGCCAGCTGGTGAAAGTTGCGCTGGAACAGTATAAGGACCAGCTGTAATTAAAGAACGCCGGTCCGGGAAAAAGGATCGGCGTTGCCGAAAGACAACATTGACGGTCGAGCGTAATCCTCAGTAGACTGCGGACGTTGATCAAGGTCCGGAGCATAGTTTTGACAAGTTCCATGAGAGCGTGCAGTCTTTCCTCACTGAAGTCGATTTTGACCGCTGGCGTTGCCCTGCTGGCGGTGGCGGGATTCGCGGAAGCGCAAACGCCACAGATCACGGGCATCAAGAATGCCGCGCCGCTGGTGACTTCGACCGGCAATGTGGCGCGCGGCGAGTTGATCAGTATCTATGGCTCCAACCTTACCAACGGCGTGACGCTGGAATCCTTTCCGCCCACGGCGCCAACAAGCGTGGGGGGGACCTCGGTGAAGATCGGCAGTCTGGCGGCGCCGATCCTTTATGGGAGTCCGACGCAGCTCAATGTGCAGGTACCGTTTGAGATTCCGGCGGGAGTGCCGTCGGTGAATATCACTGTTACGGTGGGCACGTTGACGAGTGCACCTTTCCTGATGAGCGTGGTGACGTCGGATCTGGGGATGTTCTCGGCGCAGGGCGGCCTTTATCTGCCGGTGTCGGCGAACACGGCCCAGGTGAATGCGACGCCGGGGACTACGTTAACGATCGCGGCGACGGGTTTGGGGTCGATCAGCCCGGCGGTGGCCAGCGGAACGGTTCCTGTTTCCGACTCGAGCAATGCGTTGGCGACGCCTTCGGTGACGATCAATGGCGCATCGGCGCAGGTATTGTCGGCGACATACGTTGGGTTGGGCGTGTATGCGATTACGGCGACTGTGCCGCAGAGCGCGGATACGGGATCGATAACGGTGGTGCTGGGCGGAGCGGTGGGCGCGATCGGACCGACGGGGCCAACGGGAGCGACCGGGGCAACGGGACCGGCGGGTCAAGCGGGTGCGCAGGGATTCGCGGGAGCGCCGGGAGCGAATGGGAGCAACGGAGCGAATGGGGCTCCGGGGGCTGCTGGAGCGACGGGGCCGACGGGAGCGACCGGACTCCTGACGCCGGTGACGACATATAGTCTGGAGACGACATACAGCGCGGGCGCCATCGTGTTCTATCTGGGATCGACCTATCAGAGTTCCGCGAACAGCAACACGGGGAACCTGCCCATCAACGGAGCGCCGTGGATCTTGATCGCGCAACAGGGCGCGACCGGCCCGACCGGCGCGGTCGGGGCCACGGGTGCGGTGGGTGCGACGGGAACGACCGGGGCCGTGGGCGCCACCGGGGTAACCGGGGCAATCGGACCAACGGGAGCCACTGGAGTAACGGGCGCGGCCGGCGCGGTTGGGGCTACCGGAGCGACCGGTGTTGGGATCGCCGGCTCGAACGGCGCGACTGGAGCCACGGGCGCTGATGGAGCAACGGGCGCGAACGGTGTGGGTGGCATCCTTGATTTTGCCGACTTTTATGCGTTGATGCCTCCCGATAACGCCGCGACCGTCGCGCCAGGCACGGACGTCAGTTTCCCCGAGGATGGACCTGCATTGGGTAGCACTCTGATCTCTCGGACAGGTCCGTCTTCATTTAATCTTGGGGGCATCGGTACCTATCAGGTGACGTTTCAAGTGAGCGTGACCGAGGCGGGACAACTGATCCTGACTCTCAACGGCGCCGATCTGCCATACACTGTTGTCGGGCGCGCCACGGGTACGAGTCAGATCGGCGGGACGGCTCTTGTGACAACGACGGTCATCAATTCCATACTGACTGTCCGTAACCCGGCGGGGAACTCCACGGCACTGACGATCACGCCATTGGCGGGCGGAACGCGTCCGGTGTCGGCACATCTTGTTGTGACTCGAATCCAGTAGATCGGGAGGCGTTTTTCGGGGTAGACCGGTGCATGACCGTACACTATCCCGCGTTTTCCCGGGCGCGATGCTCGTTGTGGTTCTCCCTCAGGAACCTCATGTGTGCCAGTGTCGCGCCGATTTCCGTACGAAGGGATGCCATCGCTACGGAGTCACGTACCTGTATAGCCTCCGCCAACGATCTTCTCGCAGTCATCAAGGACCGAAAGATCGACTGCATGGAGTGGAGGTATTGATCGCAGGCGTGGCAATGGCGATGCAGTTCTGGCGCGGCAGCGGCCATAAGCTACCGTAGCGAAATTGCGGTGAAGCGGGCAAACCGGATCGGTGCGATTTCGCGCCTCAGAGTGACCGAGCGCTCGGATGAGTCAAATGGAGACAGGTTTCGCTCGCCGGTTCCAGGTTTTCAGGGGGCGTTGTTGGCGATTCAACAACAACGTCCACCGGATCAAGCTTCTCGCCATACGTGGCCGCGATCGCTTCGACGGCTTGTATAATCCGGTTCAGATGGCGTAGCTCCCCTTTGAGGTGCTGGATTGCCTTATGGATGTCCATGTGGGCAAGTATGCGCCCGACGCCGGAACCAGTAAATCAAACCTGAGGTAAACCCGGTACCGGTACTTCAGCACCTGCGAGCTGGCGACCTTCCGGGAAACTTCACAAGGGCTCGGATTTTGTGGAGCGGCCCGGAGGCGCGGCATGTGGCAGCATCAGCGCCCTCGCGTGGTCCATCAGTCGCACGCCGAAATCGAGGGCTTGAAGCGGAGTCAAGGATAGCTGAACCACCGTACCGCTTGTATCGCTTTCGTCCTGAAGATATTGGAGTGTTACCAGGAGACGGATTCCCCCCACTTCGCGAACGCCATACTCGGTGACCGGCTTGCCGCCCGCGTCCTTGTGAATCCGCATCTTTCCAAGGGTTGACATGACGTTTCGTTGTCCCACGAATCGGTGGACGATTCAATACTCACCTTCGGGCTACCTGTCGATGTGGTCAATATTGAACAGCGTCATGGCAAACAGTTCCCGATAATCTACTGCATGAAGATCGACGGGCAATGGTCGCTCGCGTTAGCATGTCCGACTTGTGGCGCAGAGCCACAGGAGCCCTGCGAGCTGAGCACCGGAGGTCGGCGCAACGCTCCGCATCACGACCGACTACGGACCGCGCCGGAAGGCGTTAACGCCTCGCTGGATATGGCCTGTCTCGAATGCAACTGGCTGGCGGCTGAATGCGAACGGCTGGAAGGCGTTCTGGCGCCAGCTTTGCGCGCTCTCCGGGCCGGAATCGCAACGTCACCCGAGCAGGAATACACCGGACTGAGGTCGGCCGTCGATGAAGCTCAACTGGATTCAAAAGTATCCCAACTCAAGCTGGCGAAGCATCGGCAGAGTCACGGGGGAATTGGAGCGGCCTCGGGGTGTGCAGATTAATTCATCGAAGCTAAGTCATTGAAAAAATGGCGGAGAGACAGGGATTCGAACCCTGGATAGAGTTTCCCCTATACACGCTTTCCAAGCGTGCGCCTTCAACCACTCGGCCATCTCTCCGGACGTAAGGCTTCGCTTGATTGCGAAAACTCAGGATAGCAGACAGGCGAACGATTAGCGGTGTCCCCCGCCGCCACCAGAGTGGCCCGCAGAGGAGCCACCGGAGGAACCGGCGCGGCTGGCGAAACCGGCCGAACTGGCCGCAGCACCTGCTCCCGAGGCGGTAAAGCCGCGCGGTGAGCCGACGTCCGAAACACCAGAGGAATTCCGCTGCGGAAAAAGACTCGACAGGGGAGCTGCCCGAGGCGTGGATGGGTTCGTTATCCCCTCCAAAGGCTGGCCGGTAAGACCTGTGCCCCGCGCCCCACCGCCGCCATACCAGTAATTGGACGGACTGTAAAAGCTGTATATCGTACCGGGGCTGAAGAAACCGTAGCCGAAAGCATTCCAGTATGTTCCGGCACCCGGTACGAACGTGAACATGTCGAGGTACGGATTGTAATACCAGCCGCTGTTCCAGGCGCCGAGGCCCGACGCACCATACCCATATCCGTTGCCATAACCATACCCGCTGCCGTATCCGTAGCCACTGCCATAGCCGCTCCCAAAACCTGAACCGAAGCTGTTGGAATTGAGAGAACGGGCGGAAGACATGTTCGCGGCAGATATGCTCTGCGAGCGGTCACGCGCCCACAAGTAAAGATCGTCGCCAACCTTCTGATCGAAATTCTCGGTCAGAAGGGCAGCGGAGAAGGGAAGCAGACGGCCCTCTTTCACGGTAGCGCGGTCGTTTGCATCCGTGCCGTGCGCAACCGTAACGACGGCTTCGCCTTTATAGACCTTCATCTGCGCGGGATTGGAGCCGATCTCGAGCAAACCGTGCTTGATCAGGCGGATCTCGTAATCCTTATAAATAAGCGAGACAGGGGAATCCTTGATCGACATTTGCGGATCGTCCGATTCCACGATCGCGTTGCCCGACAGGATTTCCACACGGGTGCTGATCAGCCTGTTATCGAGCATCCTGATGGACGTGTTCTCACCCACGCGAAGGAAAACGCCGGGCGTCAGAAGCACTTCGGCTCGGCCGAGGCCGGTGCTGAGTACGCTCTGCTCCTTGATTTCAGAGAACCTGGCAACCTTCGCCTGAACGGCCACACCGTCGATCGAAACGTCGCCGTCGAAGTAGTGAAGCGTGCCGGAATGTGCCGAAGTCACGGTCTGCGCGGAACACAAGGCGACCGTCATCGCCATCGAGACCAAGGTAGACGGAACACGGCTCTGCTTCAGCATCAGGAAACCTCTTGTCATGAATCATCCCGCCTTACCGGGTTAAAGTCAATCCGCGCTGGACGGGGGGACTACAATTTTGCCAGACTGGGCCGAAGCCCCGCTCCGCCGAAGCCCCTCTCCTAAGTTAAGACACTGATTTCCTGGTCCTGCACAACGGGGGCGCCCCGGCGCCAGATCCGAATCCGGCCCATACGCTGGGCTGCGCCTTCCAGATACAGGTAAATCACCGGCGTGATGTAGAGGGTGATGAATTGCGAAAACAGCAGGCCGCCCACTACCGCGAGTCCGAGCGGTTGGCGCGCATCGGCGCCTGTGCCGGTGCCGAGCGCGATCGGCAGCGTGCCGAAAAGAGCCGCCACTGTGGTCATCATGATGGGGCGGAAGCGCAGAATACAACCCGCATGGATGGCATCGAAGGCCGTCCTGCCTTCCACACGCTGGGCCTCAATGGCGAAATCGATCATCATGATCGCGTTCTTCTTCACCACGCCAAAGAGCATGATCAGCCCGACAAAGGCGTAGAGATCCAGATCCTTGTGGAAAATCTTTAACGTGAGCAGGGCGCCGAAGACCGCCGACGGCAGTCCGGAGAGGATCGTGATGGGGTGAATGAAGCTTTCATAGAGCATCCCCAGCACCATGTAGATCACGAGAATGGCCACGATCAGCAAGATGGAAAGTCCCTTGAAAGATTGCTGAAAAGCCTGGACAGTCCCCTGGTAAAGAGGAGTCAGCGTCGGCGGCATGCGCATTTCGCGAATCAAATCGTCGATCTTCGCGGCGGCATCGCCCAGCGCAAAGCCGGGCACCAGGTTGAACGAGACGGTGGCGGCGGGCAGCTGGCCGAAATGGTTCACGCTGAGCGGACCGACCGAGCGAACCAGTTTGACTACCGAATCGAGCGGGACCAGGGGGCCCTTCGCCGAGCGCACGTAGAGCTTTGACAGCGCATCCGGATTGAGCTGATATTGAGGTTCGACCTCCAGAATGACCTGGTATTCGTTCGAGGGCGTATAGATCGTCGACGCCTGCCGCGTTCCATAGGCCGTGTAGAGCGCGTTCTGTATCTGGTCGGGCGTCACGCCAAAGGTCTCGGCGCGGTCGCGATCGATATCCACGTTGATTTGCGGGCTGGCGATCTGCAGGTCGCTGGTGACATTCATAAAGCCCGGGATCGTGCGCATCTTCTCGACCAGAAGCGGGGTCCAGTGATAGATCTCCTGCTGATCGGAGTCCTGCAGCGTGAGCTGGTAAGGGCTCTGTGTGTTGTTGCCGCCGATCTGGATGGGAGGCGGGTTCTGCAGAAAGGCCTGAATTCCAGGCACCCCGAGAAGCTTGGGCTGCAGTTCCTGAATCACCTGGTCGGCCGAAAGCGCGCGATCTTTGCGGTCTTTCAACATCATGAAAACCTGGCCCGTGTTGCCCCCGCCGACAAACGCGAAAACGCTGTCGTCGTTGGCATCGTGCTGCATGATGTTCTTGACCGCGCGGACATGCTCCACCATGGAGTCGTAGGAAATGTCCTGGCCGGCAAGCGCAATGCCGTTGAGAAACCCGCTGTCGACGCTGGGCAGGAAGCCTTTAGGCATTCCAATGAAGAGATAGATGCTGGCGCCCAGCAGCCCGAAGGCAAGCACCAAAGTCGAGAAGCGGTGCCGCAGAACAAAAAGCAGGGACCGCTCGTAACCATGGTTCATGCCCTGGAAACAGCGCTCGATGCCGTTATAGAAAACGCCGTGCTTTTTGCCATGGTCGTAGCGGAGAAAGAGGCTGCCGAGCATGGGGGTCAGGGTCAGCGAAACAAAGCCGGAGACAAGAATCGCCACTGCGATCGTGACGGAAAATTCATGCAGCAGGCGTCCCACGATTCCGCCCATGAAAAGAACGGGGATGAAGACGCTGACCAGCGAAATGGTCATGGAAACGATGGTGAAGCCAATCTCGCGCGAACCTCGCCGGGCCGCTTCCATGCGCGGCTCACCCAGTTCCATGTGGCGCACGATGTTCTCGAGCATCACGATGGCGTCATCGACCACGAACCCCACCGATAGCGTGAGAGCCATCAGCGACAGGTTATTCAGGCTGTAACCGAGAAGATACATGACGGCGAACGTGCCGACGATGGACAGTG
>Ga0206860_10144_pt1 | contig 16871 bp, 12 predicted proteins | sample Alteio_BWOrgCont_44_FD_152624 | JGI IMG/M metagenome (GOLD analysis project Ga0206860, IMG submission 152624) | Enriched cells from forest soil in Barre Woods Harvard Forest LTER site, Petersham, Massachusetts, United States -... | ecosystem: Environmental > Terrestrial > Soil > Temperate forest >...
CCAAGCTCTAGCCAAAAGCTGGGGACCGCATGTGCCAATGCCCGCATTTTTTCAAAAGCGATTTTACGATCAATGCTCATATACATCACCGAGGTGGGAGCGATGGAAAACAATGCTTCAACGCTGGTTGCCGGTATCAGGCGCGTATTTTTCTTAAATGTCACTCTTGGAAGAAACAGGGCTTTAATCGGCATGGCTTGCCGCAATTTTTCTGGAAAATGATCATGCAGAAGTAACTGCGCTTTTTCATCATCAGGTCTATTGGGATTGCTGATTGTTTTTGCCAAATCAGGAAGCATCTCCAGGCTTTTTGAATTAAGCCGTGCTGTTTGGTAAAGGCTATATACGTAAGGTGTTGGTGCGCTGGTGATCAACACGTAATCATCGCCAATATAATCAAGTGGTGACATAAAGCAGGCGAGTGCTGTTGTTGATTTTCCCGATCCGCCTTTGCCTGTTAGCAATACTCCTCCTTCGGGTGTTCCTACTGCGCCGGCATGGACTAATTGTAAGGGTAGTGATTTACACCACCAGTGCAATATGTCGCGAATATGTTGGTGATAAAAGATGGCTTGTAGAGATTTGATATAAAAGAGAGCAGTATGGGTTGAACGATCATACAAACGTAAAATATCGCTGCCTAGTTGATGTACGGTGATGATGGTATCCGTATTGTATCCTTTGATATATCCTTTGGCAGCGGCGTCATTAGGGCCAGTGGCGATATATGCATTGGGTGACCATGGGATGTGCGGAACAGGGGAATGTGTGGATGCACTGTCCCAGCATAAAATGGTGAGTGATGGATGATCGACAGGAGCGGTTTCAAGGTGAACAAATGCGGTAGTTATATCAGCAGTAAGTGCGTTGCCAGCGAAGCGCACAACATTATACACCACTGGAAATTATCCTCATCGATGACGGCTCCACCGACGACATCGCCGATCGCATCAAAACCTTTGGCGACGACATAATATTCATCCAACAAACCAATAAAGGTCCGGCCGCTGCACGCAATGCCGGAATCAAGCGCGCTACCGGCGATATGTTTGCCTTCCTCGATGCCGATGATCTCTGGCCCGAAGGAAAGCTAAAACTTCAAATCGATCGTTTTCATAAAGACCCGCATCTGCAGATTGTGTCAGGACATATGCAGCGCATTGCCCTGGAGAATGCCGATGCCGCGTGGCTGCGCATCCATCCGCAAGAAACAGTCATGAGCGTAGGCTTTGGCGCAGCACTCATCCGCCGCAATGTATTTAAAGACATCGGTTTATTGGATGAAACATTGCCCATAGGAGAAGATCAGGATTGGTTCTTGCGCGTACGTGAACATGATATCCCGATGATTCTCCTGCGCAACGTAACATTGTTGTTCCAACGCCATGATGCCAATATTACCAACGATTTCGATCAAACCGCACGCTGTATCAAGATCGCCATGAAACGCTCCATCGACCGCAGAAAAGCACTGCACGGCACACCGAAAAACCTCAAACCATTTTCAAGCTATGCAGAATAATCCGCTGATCAGCGTCATCATTCCCTATTACAATGCAGGCAGATTTATCGAACAGGCTCTCGCCAGCATTCGTGCGCAACATTATACGCCGATAGAAATTATCCTTATCGATGATGGCTCTACCGACGGCATCGCCGAGCACATTAAAACTTTCGGCAATGACATAATCTTCATCCAACAAACCAATAAAGGCCCCGCCGCGGCGCGCAATGCAGGAATCATGCGCGCTACCGGCGATATTCTCGCATTCCTCGATGCCGACGATCTCTGGCCCGAAGGAAAACTAACCCAACAGGTCGAGCAGTTGCGCAGCGACTCGCAACTTGGCCTGGTGACGGGGCATATACGCTGGACAGTAATTGATGGAACCGAAGATCAATACATGGTCACCCGCTGGGGAAATCCGCAAGCCAATGTCAATTTGGGCGCCGGCATCATGTGGCGCAGCACCTGGGATACCGTCGGTCCGCTTGATGAAACATTGCGTATCGGCGAAGACAGCGACTGGTTCATGCGCCTACAAGAAAAAAAGATCCCGACAAAAACACTGGATGAAGTAACGCTTATTTATCAGCTACACAATCAAAACCAAAACCCCGAACGCACCCCTTACGATAAACATGTGATGACAGTACTCAAGCGCTCCATTGATCGGCGCAAATCAAAACAGCCGCTTATAAGTGTCATCATCGCCGTATATAACGGCGGATCCTATATTGCGCAGGCCATTGAAAGCGTGCTCGCACAATCATGGAAAAATATGGAAATCATTGTCATTAACGATGGATCCACCGATGAAACAGCCCGTATTGTCACTGCCTATGGTGATCGAATCATTTACCATTTTCAAAAAAATCAAGGTCAGGGCGCCGCGAGAAACACCGGCATTTCCATGGCAAAAGGCGAATTTATCGCATTTCTTGATGCCGATGATCTATGGATGCCCGATAAACTCTCGCAACAAATGGCATTGCTACAACAGCACCCCGATGCATCGATGGCATTTGGCATGCTCGAACAGTTTACGAGTCCGGAATTGGGAACACTCCCCGTGCGGGGAAATGGTGACATATTGCTCGGTTATTCGCCGATCACACTGCTGATAAAAAGAAACGCACTGCTGAAGGTCGGGTTATTTCCTACCCATCTGCGCGTGGGAGAATTCATCAGTTGGTATAGTCTTGCAAAAGAACGGGGATTGCAGCACGTGCTCTTGCAAAATATTGTTGCCCGGCGGCGCATACACAACACCAATATGGGTATTACACACAAAGATCAGCGCCACGATTATTTGAAAGTGCTAAAAGAAGTCGTTGCCCGCAAGCGAAAGACCTGACCATGCAAGCAGCAAAAAGCGCGGGCGGATGCCTGCCCTCAGATGAAGATTCTCTGCTGCTAAAAGCGTGCCTTCTGCCGCCAGGCGACGCCATAGCAGCATGGAAGCAATGGAAATACTCCCACACACTGGATGGCATGGATGAAGCACTGCATCGCCATTTACCTCTTCTATATCGCAATTTAAAAGATGCTCATTATAACGAGCCGGATCTACCTCTTCTGCTCGGCGTGTATCGATATAACTGGTATGCCGCACAAAAATTATTCCACACAGTCGAGCAAGTACTTAAGCAATTACGCATGGCAGGAATTCCAACATTATTGCTCAAAGGCCTGGCGCTAAGCCATGTGTATTATCCTGATCCATGCACACGCTGCATGGATGATGGAGATATCCTCGTTCCGATAGAATGCGCTGATGCGGCTATTGCAACACTGCTTAATACCGGTTGGAAACCGCTCATCGCGCTTAAGAAAAATCACACACATACATCGCACGGCAGTTCCTATATCAACCTAACCGGTCACCAAATCGATTTACACTGGCGGCTTTTTCAAGATTGTCCGCAAAATGATGATAACTTTTGGAAGCGCGCCATTCCCCTCCAATTTCGCTCAGAACCCACACTAACACTTTGCGCTACGGATCATTTTTTCCATACCTGCATTCACGGTTATGCCTGGAACTATATGCATCCGCTACGTTGGGTGGCGGATGCTTTCCTGATACTGAAAAAATCGGCCACAACGATTGATTGGCCCTACCTCGTAGAGCTGGCAAAGCAGCGGCGCTACAGTTTGCGCTTTAGTAAAAGCCTGGATTACTTACGCACACGATGGAATGCCGATATTCCCACCCAAATGATTGAACAACTTCAGGCTATACCAAACTCATCTTTTGAGCACTATGAACATAAAATACTCACCGAGCTAGATCGTCCTTCCAATGCAATATTGCGAATGACTAAGCAAATCATCTGGGAATTAAAGAAAGTATGGTGCTTGCAGCACCGGCTTTACCCCAATGATAGTTTGGTTTGCAGAATGCTAGCTTATCCCTCCATGCTCGGCACCGAAATGCGCCTGAAGAATGTGTGGCATTTCCCCATAGCCGGTATTCACTATCTTAAAAGGATATCTCGCCCCTTTTCCAAAAGTGCCAAAATTTAAAAACTTCTTGACTTTGTTAGGGAATATGGCGAAGTAAGCAAGCGTATTGGCCCTATAATGCCGCCTATTTCATCAGGCAGCCGAGGAACGTCAAAATGAAACATTGCAAAAAATGCCTGCTGCCCCAAAGCTATCCTGGCGCTGACATTGATGTTCATGGGATTTGCAATTTCTGCCGCAATAAAGACAAAAAAGATGATTTATATTCACCCGATAAATTGAAAATTCGGCAAGACGATCTTGCACAAGCCATCGCCAATGCAAAAGGCGTTGGCCCTTATGACGCGCTGGTTGCCCTCAGCGGCGGTAAGGACAGCATATATCTTCTTTATAAGCTCAAAGTGGAAATGGGTCTGCGCGTACTCGCCATGACGACGGATATGAATCTGCCCGATATTGCCTGGGATAATATCCGCCGAACGGTTGATAAGTTGGATGTCGATTTAGTCACCATTCGCCCTGAGCGTGATTTCTATCGGCGCATGTTTACCTATCTGCTGAAAAACCAAGAAGGTGGAGGCGCTGTCCGCACGGTATGTTATGTATGTGCACCGTTATTTGAAAGTGATGCTATTAGATTGGCGACTGATCGCGGCATTCCACTGGTACTCGCTGCCTACGCACCCGGCCAGCCGGAACCCGAACGCATGCTCTATGAATTTTCTCGCAAAATGATTGAGAACTTCGATTGGACTCCACCAGAATTAAAAAATAGCGGCCTGTTCTCACCACGTGAATTGGAGCGTTTCTGGAACCCGCATGCCTATCCTCAAGGCACCAAATTTCCCCGCTATCTCGCACCTTTCCATGCCTGGGAATATAGCCAGGAAGAAGTGATGAAAAAGGTGGTGGAACTTGGGCTGATCATTGATAGCAAGCATGCCAATCCCATTCACAGCAACTGCCCCGTGAACTGGTTGCTCATGTATTCTGATCTTAAAAACCTGGGCTATAATCCCTATAACCCAGAGTTTTCGAACCTGATCCGATCAGGTAAAGCAAACCTGACCTATTGGAAATTTGCCTTACCTGTGGTCAATTTCATGATCCGCAATCAATTGCTGCTGGGTAAAAACGTCAAAAAAACATTCGACTGGCTTGGCATCACAGCTTCGGATTTGAAAATTACCCGACAGGCTGGCACCATCGGCGTCGATCCTTCTTTAAAGCGCGGCTAACAGTGCAATTTAATAGCATTAACGACCTCATATCCCAACATAGCCACACCCAACCTCACGCTCCTGCCATCCATTATCAGGATAAAAACAACCACTGGCAGCATATTTCTTGGGTGGAATACGCAACGCAAATCAAACACGTAGCAAGCGCTCTGCACGCACAAACAAATGCTGAAGAACGATTTGGCATTCTACTCAATAACTGCCTGGAGTGGGATATATTAGAAAAAGCAGGATTTCAGGCCAGGCTGATTGTTGCCGGCATCGATCCTTATGCGCCACCCTCGTATCAACAGTATATTTTACAAGATGCCAAAATCAGCATCCTAGCTGTTCGCAATATAGAAACGCTCAAACGCCTTACTCTTGAAACACTCCCGCATTTGCGCCTGATTATTATTTTAGAAGGCACGATTCCCAGTGATTTCACCCCCATCAAGGTGGTGCAATATAGTGAATTAACCACTTTTGACATGAGCGAAACATTGCCTGTCATCCGCAGTGATCATGATGCAGTGATTGTGTACACATCCGGTACCAGCGGACACCCCAAAGGTATTGCCTATACGCATTCTCAATATCTGCATATATGCTTTCATTGTGTCACCAGCTCTAAGTCGAATACAGCTTCGCGTTTCGTCTGCTGGTTGCCGCTAGCTAATCTACTTCAAAGAATCATCAATCTGTCTGCCACGTATATTGGCGCAAGCCTCTACATTCTCGCCGACCCCAAACAGCTCATGAAAGAAATCGGATATATAAATCCGACATTTCTGATTGGGGTGCCGCGTTTTTACGAAAAAGTGGTAGCAGGCACACAAACTAAAATCGCATCGCTGCCCGCCCCACTACGCGCCCTTTCCAACTATGCCATCCGATTGGGCACAAAGCGCGTATATTTCATGGAGAAACAAATTTCTCCCCCCTTATGGTATACAATTTTGTATGCTATTTTAGATCGGCTGGTGCTCAAAAAAATCAGAACCGGATTATTGGGAACGAATATACAATTCCTGCTTTCCGGCTCAGCGCCCATTGATCTAAAGGTCATTCATTTCTTTTACGCGATTGGTGTGCCGCTCTATGAAGGATACGGACAAAGCGAGAATATTGCCGTCATCGCCTTAAACACACACGAAAATTTTCGATTTGGGTCGGTAGGGAAACCCTATGCATCCAATGAAGTTATTATCGGTGCGAATGATGAAATATGGGTACGCGGCCCCGGCGTCTTCAAAACCTATCTGGACGGCAATACAGAAAATAAATTTACCGCCGACGGACTGCTTGCCACCGGCGACAAAGGCCATATCGATAAGGACGGATATCTTTATTTAAGCGGTCGCATTGATGACATGATCAAAATCTCTACCGGACGCAAAATCACGCCGGTAAAAATAGAGCAACAATTAGCTGCTTCCTGTCCGGCATTTGATCAGATTATTGTCATCGGACAGGGGAGAAAGCATGTAATTGCACTTGTTTCCCTTCAACCAGAAATCAAAGATTTTGCACAAAGCGAATGGATGAAAGCAATTAGCCAGGTCAACGAAAAACTCGCCGATTATGAGAAAATATATGGCGTGCTCCTCATCCCGCCTCTGACGATAGAATCCGAACTACTCACCCCTAACTTTAAGATCAAACGTAAAAAGATAGAAGAGCGATACACCGCCGCCATAGAAACGCTCTATCAGCGCATCGAACATATGCCATTACAGATTATGATCATGAAAGCAGATCCTATCCCATGAGACATGTATTAATCACAGGTGCAACAGGCACGCTTGGAAGCGAACTCGTTCCCTTGTTCGCTAAAGAATCTGATACGTTCATATATCTATTGGTACGCGCGCAAGATGATATGAAGTTGCAAGAGCGATTCCAGAATTTACTCGCGTTTTTGGGTATACCATTAACGAAAGCCCCCAACATTATTCCCATTCGCGGCGATGTGAGTGAACCGCAACTGGGTATGGATTCTAAACAATATGTAGAACTCACGACACAATGCACTCATCTTGTTCATGCGGCCGCTACCATCAAACTCAATATGACGCCAGAAGAAGCACATAAAGCAACATTGGTCCCCACAGAAAATATATTTCAATTTATTGATCTTTGCCGAAAGAACGGCCAGTTCCTGAAACTTGATTATGTCAGCACCGTGGGCATCGCAGGGAAAATGCAAGGAGCGATTGAAGAACGCTTCTTTCCCGAGACAAGAGAATTCCACAATAATTATGAACGATATAAGGCCAAATCTGAAGCGATAGTGTGGCAACAGATACAAGCAGGGTTACCCGCCACCATCCATCGCCCCAGCATGATTGTCGGCAATTCACAAACCGGCAGAATCGTCAATTTTCAGGGTTTCTATTTTCTAACGCGTTTTATTTCAGGCCACCCAACCTATGGGTTTATCCCTAAACTGCCCAAACTTACGGTTGATACTGTCCCAGTAGATTATGTGGCCGCAGGAATCCACTGGGCTAGCTCTGACAAGGCTGCACTCGGGAAAATTCTACATTATTCGTCAGCTGAACAATCGTTATCTTTTACTGAACTCACCTACCTTGTTCGCGCGGCTTACGATAAAAAAGGCGACACTCTGCCCACCTTGCATTGGATCAATCCCAAATGGTTCATCATCATCATTATGGTTATCAGAACGTTCTGTATCGGCCGTTTGAGGTTACATCTTCGCCATTTGCTATTATTCATGGAATATATGCAAAATGAACAGACCTTCGAGAACACAAACACTAATGTGCTACTTAGCGAACATAATATTACTTTGCCTGCGCCAGAGAATTATCTGCCGGTAGTTCTCGATTATTATCTGAGCAAGAAATTAATACCGTCCTGAATCCTAACGTTTTCGCGTCAAAAACACCGCTGTCGCCTTACATAGTGGCATATATCTCCAGCGCACTTCCTTATATTCGAAATTGAACGTCTGATGACTATCGGGCGGCATTAAATTATAAATTTCATCCTGGGTGTAACTACGCAATACTGAAACCACCCCATCAAATGCCACCATAAGCGGAATAATGGGAATGATGGTAGTAAACAGCATTTTTTTCATCCCGAACGTTCTAGAGAAAAAGGGCACAAGCAAATGCACCGGCAAACCGGATAGCATCAAGAATGCCTGAAAAACACTACGCTGAGTTAATTCGAGTATACATAATCCATCCCCTTTAAGTGACAATTGTTGCAACAGTTGATGTGCATCGGTTGGAGAAAAATGGTGGAAAGTGGTAAAAATCGACCAATGCCGCACATCGGTGCCTTGTATATTTAACGCTGAAAGCGGGTGCTCGATATAGGTGATGACTTCCTTACCGTATTTCTTTTCTAATTTTTCATACGTATGTATATCAGGATAGAGATCCGATAAAATGAAGTGTGGCGGCGTTAGTCGTGATTTTTTATATGCTTCCAATAAGACAGCGATATGCTCAGCGCTACCCGATCCGATATCTAATATCGCACTCGCTTTTTCATGCTCGGCCCATTGCCGGATTGTGGGTAAAAGGCCGTAATAGGGCTGATAAAAGCGATGAATAAAACTCAGGCAATCCAGATAGCCTTCGCGCATCCAGCCTGACAACCATGCTTGATCGCCAAATTCAAAAAGTTGGAATCGTTTCATAAATTTTCACAGATTAATTCGCCAATAGTTAGCTAGTAAAAGTGCTATTTTAGCAACAAATAAAAGAAACGTTCGTGTTTTTAACCCCACCCCCATTCAATTAACCAGATTTTAATAAAGTATGATTAGTCCTATGCCAGACTAGATAATGGTGTGGGGGAAATCGCCAATGAGTTATAAATCAAAACTGATGCTTATGAGCGTTAGTTTATTGTCTTTTACAGCCAACATGGCAAAAGCAGAAGAGCTTACTCCTCAGAGCGTCTTGAATATGTCCCTCGCGGAATTATCGAATATCGACGTAACTTCCGTATCCAAAAAAGCCGAAAAAGCCAACGAAGCAGCCGCTGCAGTATTTGTTATTACCCAGGAAGATATTAAACGCTCAGGAGCCACTAACATCCCAGATGCGCTACGCATGGCGCCAGGCATTGAGGTGGCGCAATCCGGAGCACATGACTGGGCAGTAACATCGCGCGGGTTTAACGATCAGTTTGCCAATAAATTGCTGGTACTGATTGACGGAAGAACTGTGTATAGCCCTCTTTTCTCAGGCACTGCATGGCAAAATCAGGATACGCTTTTAGAAGATATTGATCGCATTGAGGTCATTCGCGGGCCGGGCGCTACCCAGTGGGGCGCTAACGCAGTAAACGGCGTAATCAATATTATCACTAAAAACGCAAAAGATACACAAGGCGGATTGGTCACTGCCAGCGCCGGCAATATGATCAAATCGGATGATGGCACGCGATATGGCGTTAAAATCGGTGATGACAGCTATGCGCGCGTATACGCAAAATATACGGACGATGCCCCGGAATATAATGTGGGCACCGGGCGCAGCGGTGACGGCTGGCAAAAACGCCAGGCCGGTTTCCGCAGCGATTCCAAGCTAAGTGACAGTGACTCACTCACCTTCCAAGGCGATCTTTATGATTCCCATCAAGCCATCAACTATACGTTGCCTATCCTAACCTTGCCCTATTTACTGGCATCACCGGAAGATACAGAAGCTTCGGGTGGGAACGTGCTCGGGCGCTGGACAAAAAATATCAGTGCGCAATCTTCCACCGAAACACAAATTTATCTGGATAATACACAACAAAAAAACAGTGTTTTCAGCTATAACGCCACTACCTTCGACTTTGATTTCCAGCATACCTGGACCGGATGGGAGAGCAATGAAATCGTCTGGGGTACCGGCTACCGCCTCATCGAAGATCACAATAGCCCTACTTTTTATGTCAGCGTTACCCCATCCGAACGCAACCAAAGCCTGTACAGTGCATTTTTGCAGGATAAAATTACGCTTAATCCCAAAGATGTATTCCTTACGCTTGGTTCAAAATTCGAGGATAACAGCTTCACCGGAGTGGAAATACAGCCCAGCGCCCGACTCTCCTGGCTAATATCGGATACACAGATGACCTGGTGTTCGGTATCGCGCGCAGTACATACGCCGGTGCGCGATACCTCTGATTCCCAATATGTATTAGGAGTATTGCCTCCAGGCGGCGTACCAACTTTGATATCTGTTGTAGGAAATTCTAATCTGGATTCAGAAGACTTGATTGCTTATGAATTAGGGTATCGTATTCAACCGACCAAATCTATTTCGCTGGATGTTGCTGCGTTTCACAATGATTACAAAAAGCTCTTCACGGGGACGTACGGCGCAGGCTTTCTCGCAGGCGGTGCAACCTATTTCTTCCAACCCGTTATGGCAGAAAACACCACTTCAGCAGACTCGAATGGATTCGAGCTAAGTGCCAAAGCCGACGTTACTAAAAATTGGCAGCTATCAGCAACTTATACGTATCTGGATTTACGTTTTAATGAAAAATCCGGGTTCGGCCTTGACATCGGTACCCAACCTAAGAATCAATTTGGCCTGCGTTCAACGTATTTATTCCCTTACGAAGTGCAAATGACCAACTCGCTTTCCTATGTTGATGGCCTGACTAGCATCAGCATTCCGGGCTATTATCGTTTAGATTCGAAACTATCGAAAGAAATAGCAAAGGGCGTGGAATTAAGCCTGGTTGGACAAAATCTGCTTACCGCTTATCATAGGGAATTTTCTCCCTTCCTATACCAAAATGCAACCGAAGTTGGCCGCAGTGTCTACGCCAATATAAAATTCACATTCTAAATATATTAGAATTTTATGCGTGCTCACTACAAGGAAACCATTACTGCATTGTTAAGCGCAGCTTGCATCGCTGTGAATGGCCCTCACCCTTACGACATTCAGGTGCATGACGAACGTTTTTATCGACGTTTTTTACGCGATGGGCGTTTGGGTATCGGCGAATCCTACATGGATGGCTGGTGGGACTGTGCGGATATCGACACATTTATTTATAAGCTCCTCATGGCACAAAAGATGATGCGCATGCGCACACGCAATATCGGCTTTGTCTCTACGGCTCTACTGTCCAAATTATTACCTGCCGGGTCGCTATACCGGTCAACAGAAATAGCCGAAAAACACTATGATTTGGATAATGATCTCTTCGCCGCTACTCTCGACCCTTATATGCAATATACATGCGGATACTGGCCAGAAGGCGTAACTAATCTAAACGCAGCGCAGGAAGCAAAACTTGATCTCATATGCCGTAAGTTACAATTAAAACCAGGCATGAGCCTTCTTGACGTAGGGTGTGGGTGGGGCGGTCTATCAAAATTTGCTGCCGAACGTTACGGTGCGAAGGTGACAGGCATTTCTGTTTCTAAAGAACAACTTGCTTTCGCTAAAAACCTATGTAAGGGACTGGATGTCGATTTTAGGCTACTCGACTATCGTAATCTTAATGAACAGTTTGATCGTATTGTAACGGTGGGCATGATTGAACATGTTGGCAAACAATATTACCGCGGCTTTATGCAAAAAATGAAAGGCGCCCTAAAAGAAGACGGAATATATTTATTACATACCATAGGCAGTAATCATTCGCATTTCAGCAGCCCGTGGCTTGAAAAATATATCTTCCCCGGCTGCTTTTCTCCTTCTATTGCCCATTTAGGCCACGCTATCGATGACCTCTTTGTCATGGAAGACTGGCATAATATTGGCCCTCATTACTACAAAACGCTTATAGGCTGGCACGAAAACTTCGAGGCCGCCTGGCCGACGCTGTCGCGCAAATACGATGAACGTTTTTACCGCATGTGGAAATTCTATTTACTATCAATGGCGCCAGGTTTTAAAGCGCGCGTCGGACAGCTGTGGCAAATCGTGCTGACCCACAAAGGCCTGCAACCTGGTTACAGCACAATTCGCTAAGCCCGTCAAAGAGCCGCAATGCCGGACACGCCGCGTACTAGTGAACGGCCGAATCTTCCAGCAATTGAAAATTAGAAATCTCCTTAGCGTCAGTTGCCATACGCTCTGCCGCCGGTAAAATCACTTCGCTGATATACCAGGTTATTTCCGGATGAATAGGATTCTCAGGCACCTTTATTTCCGTGCAGATTCTGCTTTTGCGCAGACCACAGCTTTGCCCGATTTTGCGCCAATTACGCGCCATTGGCAGGCTGGACTTTACATATACATACCCCAATTCGGCATCAATGGATTTTTCAATAATCAATTGGCTGAGCGCCATCATCACGCCCATTTTATCTTCATCTTCATCAATGATGGCAAAGCGAGAAATTTCACCGTGACGGATTTTCTTAAAAGGATGATCTGGTAACACATTACGCAACCTAAAATCAGATGTTTCCATGGGAAGCATAAAATCTTCATCGGCTTCACGAATGGTCAAGCGGCAGCCACCGACACATAATTTTCCACGGCGTGCTATCAGTATATGGCTCAGCTTATCATGAACGTCTTCTTCACCCATAAACCGATCCGTCTTAAATACCTTACGGTACATCAATTCACGAATACGATAGTACTGATGCAAAAGCGCGCGATCATTGGTAAATTCATAGACCACAGGGTCAATGAGACGCCTGCCTTTACCAAACTTACGAGATAAATTTTTGTCTAATTCCGCACGCGAAATCAGGCTGGCTTCTTCGTTATCGGTAGATAAAAGCTTCGACATAAATATTACCCAATAGTTAACATTTGATAACTTGTTAACGGAAAATTATCTATTTAGCAAGACGGCAAATTTTGCCTACTTCATCATCTTTTAGCATAAATAGCACACTTTCAGTAAGTTGTCTTCAATAATTTTTTTATCATTCCCAACATGTGCCACCCTAGGGCGGCCCCAAGCGTTAGCAACTCGCATACCAAATGGCCTAATATGGCTCTGGCCCTATCTTTTTAGAGCATCCAAATCTGTGGATAAAAGAGGAGCGCCCTGAAAAATATCCAAGGGTGCCCCATAAAAAATGGCTGGTATAAATTTTACGAAGCGACTTTTTGTCTTCCGTAGAGCGCGCCACAAAGCGCGCCGAGCACCACCCAGAACATTGCCATGGTGGCAAGCGACGCTGCTGCGAATTCAGCATTAAGCTCCGTAGGCACCACTCCACCCAGCGGTGGCTTTGGTGCGCCGATGAGATGCGGCAGCACCATCATGACAAGCCCCGCCGCCTTAAATGCATTTGAACGGCCAAATACAATTGCATACAAACCAAAGGCGGTTGCCAGAGCCGTGGATATCCACCATACTTGACGCTCCGTGAGCGCTGCCGCCATGGTCGCAGGCAGTTCCGGCGGCAATCCAAACCCCGGCGCTAAAGAGAATATGGTAAAGCCGGCCAGCCCCCATAATACGCCACGCTTCATATCCATAGGATCGCCGTGTAAGCTAAACGCGCCGACCAAGATCAAAGCAAACCCAACACCAACCCCCAGATCCGCAATAAACCGATAGGCGTTGCGCTCAAAGCCATTGGCGGGTTCCCATGCCTCTTCTTCATGTTGGTGCATAGGCATACCCATTGCCGCTGCTGAGGTTTTTTCCGCTGCTTCTTTCTTTACCGCATCGGCATCTTCATACACTTCCGCTTCTAAAATAAGCGGTGTGAGCTTGAAACTTTGAATCGCAAAAACAAACATCCCTGCGAGACAGCCGGCGATAAGCGCCGTCAGAAACATTTTCTGCATGGAATTAATGGCAGGGAAAGGCCGAGGAATGGCGCGTATCGTGCGCAGCATTATGCACCACATCGATATGCGAAAACCCGATCATAAAAATAAACGATGCGCCCATTGCTATAGAAATAATGGATGCGACTTTGCTTCGTACTGCACTTGCACTATTTGGCGATGTAGAAATAGTAGATAGAGTCATAAAACCTCGATGCGTAAGAATTACACATCACCGCAAACTAAAAAACGCCAATCACCCAGCCCGGCGCGTTCACGTGTGACAACCAGTTGATGGCACGTCTCCTGACTCGCGGGTCTTAACCTTGCACTCACCTTCCCAGTTTCCCAGTGGCCTATTCAGTGCTTAGCTTACCGCTCACAGTTGCGGGGGCAGTTGCGGAATCGAATATCCAAAGAAGTCTATTCTCACCGCATTCCATTTTGATTCCCAAAAGGGAAACCATCAGTCCGCACGCTAAAGTGGAAGAATCATTTCGTCAATTCATTTATATCAAATGACCACCTGCCGTCCGATCTCCACCACCGCTTCCGCCGGCAAGCGGAAATAATCGCCGGCATGCATGGAATTGCGCTGCAAGAACGCAAATATGCCCTCCATCCAGCGCGGCACCCCGGCGGCATCGTGCCCGCAAATCATCGTTTCATGCCCCACATAATACACCACATTATCAAGCCCGATCCTGCATCCATGCGCATGCGATTGCCGCAACAACTTCGGAATATCCGGCCGCTCCATAAATCCATAATTCGCCACCGCCCGCCAGACATTGGGCGCCAACTCTTGCACCGAAATCCGCTGCTGATCCCTCACCCACGGCACCGATTGGGTGCGGACATTGAGAATAAAAAGATGCTCATGCAACACATGATTATGTTTGGCATGCCACATCATCACCGGCGGCGTCCCCTCGCCGGTACGCGTCAAAAACACCGCCGTCCCCGGAACACGCACGACTTTTTCAGCCGCTATTTGCGCCATAAAAACATCGACCGGCACGAGACTTCCTTGCAGTGATTCCGCCACAGCCATTATACCGGTATGCCATATATACATTACACCATATACAAGCGTCGCCAGAATGATCGGCACATACCCGCCGTCGAGTAATTTGGATAGGTTGGCGATAAAGAACGACGCATCGATCACCATAAAGACCCCGGCTACCGCAATGGCCTTAATCAAATTCCACTGCCATATTTCACGCATCGCAATAAACAACAACACCGACGTAGCAAACATCGTCGCCGACACCGCAATGCCATACGCCGACGCCAGATTATCCGATTTTCCAAAACCAACAGTAAGCGAGATGGTAGCAATCATCAGCAACCAGTTCACCACACCCACATATATCTGGCCGTACCCCTGCGCCGACGTCTGCGTCACCTGCATGCGCGGCAACCACCCCAGATTCATCGCCTGGCGCGTCATCGAAAAGGCGCCGGTAATAATCGATTGGCTGGCAATAATCGTTGCAACAGTCGCAAGGATCACCAGCGGCAACAGCAACGCCTGCGGACACAACCTATAAAAAATATTATCGCCAATCGGCGCGCCATCGAGCACTAACGCCGCTTGCCCGGCATAGTTCAAAAACAAACTCGGAAATACAAGCCACGACCAGACAAACCGAATGGGCTTTGCACCGAAATGCCCCATATCCGCATAAAGCGCTTCCGCACCGGTAACGCATAAGAACACGCCGCCCAATACCAGAAAACCTATCTTTCCATGCGTGAATAAATACTTCAACCCCATCAGCGGATTAATGGCAGCAAGCACCGTCACATGTTGTGCGATAGCACCTATCCCAAGCACCGCAATGGTTATAAACCACAGCGCCATAATCGGCCCGAACGCTCTGCCAATACGCGCCGTTCCATGCGGCTGAATCATGAAAAGCGCAACCAGAATCGCAACCGACGACGGCAACACATACGCCTGCAAGTGCGGCGCAATAATAGTAAGCCCTTCCAAGGCCGATAACACTGAAATTGCCGGTGTAATCGCACCATCACCGTAAATAAGCGCCGCACCGATGAGCCCCATACTGACAATCGCCGGGCGCATTTTTCTTTTGATGCCAAGCAGCGACATCAGCGCGAGAATGCCGCCCTCGCCATCATTATCGATGCGCATGGCAACGCTTACATATTTTACCGTGGTCACCATAATGAGCGTCCACAAAATCAACGACAGCGATCCAAGCACGGAAGGCACATCGGTCGCCCCACCCGCCAGCTGCAGTACCGTTTTAAATGTATAAAGCGGACTCGTTCCTATATCGCCAAACACGACGCCAAGCGCAGCGAGACTGAGCAGCATTTTACTGGCAGGAACTGTATTTGTATGATTTTCAGGCCAATTTTCTTTGGAAAGGAACGGCATGCTGACTCCAAATGCAAGAAGCCAACACTATTAAAGGTCGCACGCCAAAGGTCAATCGAGTTGATGTTCCGGTGCGCGTTCACCAAACAATACGCGTCCCAATCGCACACAGGTAGCGCCCATGCGCACGGCAATGTCGTAATCATCGCTCATGCCCATACTGAGCTCCTTTAATCCATGCGCCACGGCCATCTGACGTAACATGGCAAAATGCGGTGACGGCGGCTGATCGTTCGGCGGAATGCACATGAGACCGACCAATGGTAAATGCAATGTGTCCTGACAGTGAGTAATCAAAGCATCTGCTTCATGAGGCATGACACCTGCCTTTTGCATCTCTTTGCCGGTATTCACCTGGATAAAACAAGAAAGTTTCTTATCCGCCTTTTGCATTTCATCCGCTACACTTTCTGCAAGCTTCGGCCGATCGATCGTCTGAATCACATCAAACAAACCAACCGCCTGTTTAACCTTATTGGTTTGCAATGGTCCAATAAGATGAAGGCAGATATGCGGATAACGTTTAC
>Ga0206860_10145_pt1 | contig 16847 bp, 16 predicted proteins | sample Alteio_BWOrgCont_44_FD_152624 | JGI IMG/M metagenome (GOLD analysis project Ga0206860, IMG submission 152624) | Enriched cells from forest soil in Barre Woods Harvard Forest LTER site, Petersham, Massachusetts, United States -... | ecosystem: Environmental > Terrestrial > Soil > Temperate forest >...
AGGATGAGAGTCTGCGATTCTACCTGGATCGGCTTGGATTCGATTTGGCCTTTGATGCGGAGCTTCAATCTGGTGATCGATGGATAGCGGTGGCTCCTCCGGATGGCAGCGCTCTGCTTACGCTGATCGCCCCCAAACCCGATTCCCTCGAGTACAGACTGATTGGGCGGTCGACCGGGATTGTATTTGTCACTGAGGATGTCCCCGCCAAGTATGGAGAGTGGCGCCGACGCGGTGTGCGGTTTCGCTATGCGCCACGTCTGAGGAGGGTGAGGTACAAGCTCCAATTGAGTGTCGAATCGGAGAACCAGATATGGGGCGGAGTGTTCACGCACTTCTCCGATCCGGATGGTAATTCATTCGCGCTGACAGGATTCGATGAGGTGAGTCGGGAGATCGAAGTTCAGCGGCGTGTCGTCGCCGGCAAGCTCGAGGCCGAACGGCGCAGCGCATATGAACTCGAAATTGCCAAAGAGGTTCAGGCAAGGCTTTTCCCTCAGATTCTGCCATCTATAGGAACGCTTGAATTCGCCGGTATGTGTATACAGGCTCGCCAGGTGGGGGGCGATTACTTCGATTTCCTCGAACTCGGAGAAGCGCGTTTCGCCCTGATAACCGGCGATGTTGCCGGGAAGGGTATAGCTGCAGCGCTTCTGATGGCAAATCTCCAGGCGAACTTGCGAATTCAGTGTGAGAACGCCTCGGCTGATCCGCGGCAACTATTGCGATCCGTTAATCAGGTATTTCACAAAAACTCTACCGAGAGCGCTTATGCCACTCTGTTCTTTGCTGACTATGACGATCGGCAGCGCAGACTGCGATATGCCAATTGTGGCCACTTACCCGGGCTTCTTCTCCGGAACGACGGCACTTTGGAGCGTCTGGTGTCGACGGGCCCGGTCCTTGGATTGTTCCGCGACTGGGATTGCGCGACAGAGGAACGAACTTTGTATAAGGGGGATACGCTGGCAATCTATACGGATGGTGTGACGGAAGCGTTCAACGAGGCGGGGGAGGAATTCGGAGAAGAGCGACTCGTCGACTCGCTGCGCCGACATCGGCATCTGCCTCCGCAAGGTGCCGTATCGGCACTGGTTGACGAGGTCCGGCGGTTCAGCGCGTTGGAGCAGAGCGACGACATCACGTTGACGGTAGCCCGGTGCCGGTGACCTTGGTTTCAACTCTGTCCCGTGTTCCGGCTGATCTGGTCTGGCTGTCAAAGACAACGCGCTCGGCGGCGCGGCGTATATTCCCGTCAACCGACATTTCGGGAAAGCGCATGTGCGGCAGAGATATAGCCGGGAACGGAAAGCGCGGGTGTGATCGAGCAAACCCCGTACGGCCCCGATGGGAGCGCGCCCCTCTGTTTCGAGGCTGGCCCCGGTTCTACAACAAATGAATCGGCTCTGTGGAAGTATCCTGCAATTCCATATCGTTCAGAACCCGGCAAACGCGGTAAACAATGCGCTGCCCGTGGGTATAATGCAGCGTGCACTGGCCAGAACTGACGGCGGCAATTGAGGAGTTCCGGTTAGTTCGGGGGAGAACGCTTGGTGTCGCGGCCCGCCTCTCTGACGAACAGGCGGGTAGACGGGCGCGAAGCGGAACGTGGTCAGTAGCCGAGGTACTGGATCACCTCGTGCGGACGGAAGTGGTTTTCCGGAAGTATCAGCAGGAGGCGGTGAAGCGTGCCTGGGCGGGCGCAAGGGGGACGATTCGAATCGGTTTCCGGGAAATCGATACACGGCTGCGTCCCCTTCCCCGGATTTGGATGCCGCTGCTGGCGCCGGTTCTGTCCGGGCTGAATGCTGTGACACCTTTCGGTTGGCGGCTGGCGGTGATGCGGAAGCCAGGTTTGGTGTGGGCGGCGGCACCGAAGGTGGCGGAGCCGCGGAGCACGCGGGCACTCGACGAACTGAAGTCGGATCTCACGTCGGAAATGCAGGAGACGGCAGCTCTGTTCGCAGGGGATTTGCCGGAGGCGCTGCCATGGGTTCGCGTGGCCCATCCGCTGTACGGATCGAACAATGTGCTGCAGATGGTGCGGCTGATGGGCGCGCACGAGCAGCGGCACCAACATCAGTTAGGCGCCATTCTGAAGGAGCTGTAGGCCGCAAGCAGAGAGATCGAGAACCTGAGTCCGCTGGTCCTCAAGCTCAAACGGATGCACTTCGGCCAGCGGTCGGAGAAGGTGAGCGCCGACATCGAGCAACTCGAACTCCGGCTCGAAGACCTCGAAGCGAATCAGGCCGCGGCGGAACCGAGCCTGCAAAGACGCCCCCACGCCGTCCGCTTCCCCCCGAACCGCCGCGTGAAGTCGAAACGACCGCGTCGAAGCAGCGAGCTTGCCCGGACTGCGGCAGTACGCTGCCTCCGCTCCGCGAAGACGTCTCGGAGGTGCTCGAATACGTTCCGGCGCGCTTCAAGTCGATACGCACGGAGCGGCCGATACTGAGTTGCGGCTGCTGTGCGCGCATCCGAACCCGCGCCGCATCGCCCGATCGACAAGGGTCTCGCTGGTCCCGGGCTGCTGGCGCATGTGTTGGTCGCCAAGTATGCGGACCATCTTCCGCTCTGCCGCCAGGCGGAGATCTACGCGTGAGAAGGCGTCGAACTCGATCGTTCAACTCTGGCTGACTGGGTGGGTGGGCGGCGCGAGCCGGACAACGCGGCCTCTGGTTGAGGCACTGATGAGTTACGTACTGAGCACAGAGAAACTGCATAGCGACGATGTTCCGGTTCCGGTGCTGGAACCGGGCGACGATAACGACAGTGGTCTCGTCGCCGTAGGAGTCGGAATACGTGCTCGGGCAACCGAGAGCTTCGGCCCAGTACACGGCGAGTCGCTCGACATGCTGAGGGTGGAAGCCGTGGCTGAACGCATGAGCGACCACTTCGTCGGCCATCACGCGCCGATGCCATGCATCGGCAAGACGGCGCAGCCCGTCGTTGCCGGCCGCCGCCTCGAAGACAGTTTGCATGGTTCCCGTCCCGTGTCTATGCTGGATGAGAGAAAGACCGCGAAGAAGAATCCTGCACAGCAGCTCTGTCGCTGACAGGATTGCCCGTATCGCGTCAAAATCTCTTTATGGCCGGCCACGAGTGCTATCACTGCAAACAATGGGTCGAGGAGGGAGAACCGCACGACTGCTGGACCACGACCGAAGCCGCGTTGACCAGCGATCTTTCCGATGATCTTCGCGAGGCGTGGGAACGGCTGAGAGAAACGGCCGCTTCTTTTGGCGAGCAGCGCATCTACGCCTCGCATCATTCGATCATGTTCTCGCGGAAAATCTGCTACTTCTTTGTCCGCCCGAAGGCGAAATACCTCGAACTCTGCGTATTTCTCGGACGGAGGATCGAAGCGCCTCAGGTGCGCCGCGTCGATCAGGCATCGAAATCGAAGTTTTATCACCTGATCCGAATCACGCATCGCGACGAGATCGAGGCGCCAATCACGAACTGGCTCGAAGAAGCTTACGAGCTTCTGGACGAAGCGCCCCAACCGGGCGCTCTGAAATCGACTCCCGTGGCGGAGACGCAGCCCGCGGCACGGAAACGCAAAAAAGCGCAGCAGCCGGGCAAGATACAGCGGCAGGCCGGACCGACTTCGACACGTGCTCAGGAGAAGCAACTGGCGCGCGTTCGCTGTATTTGCGGATCAATTGCCGGCGCGCTCGAAAAGCTCTCGCACGGGGAACCGACGTTCTTCACTCCCAAAAGAGTCTTCGCCATGTTCGCAGGTAATCACCACGGCGACGGACACGTTGCCGTCTGGCTCCCAGCCGCAGCGGGCGTGCAGGCAGATCTGATAGAAGAATCGCCCGACACCTACTTCCGACCTCCTTACGTAGGGACAGGCGGATGGGTTGGCGTCGAACTTGCGAAAGTGGACGACGAACAGTTGAGCGCTCTGATCCGGGAAGCATTTCGCTTTGCCAGCGCGAAGGCGACTGCTTCTCGCCGTTCTTCCCGGAGGTCGAAACCGACTCGGGTCAGTCGCATATCGAAACGCCCCGTGTAACCGGTGCCGGTCTCTTTCAAGGGATCGACGAGCTGAGTTCATTCAGCACCGCCACGAAGTCGGCGACGGTTTCGACGTCGGTAGAGCGTTGTTGTTCCGATGCCGGCAACGCGGGCGGCTTCTTCGACATTCCGCTGTGTGAGCAAGGCGGTGCTCACGCCACAAACATCTCGCGACCGCGGGCGGTAACCGGTACAATGTCCTCCACCTTCCCACCTCGCACCAGAACCGCTTTATCAAAGTTATTGACCGTAGGGCAAACATGCGCCGGTAACAGATAAAGTAACTCGCCGAGCGACGGCATTTCGACGCTCCGCACCTCGATAGACAAATGTTCCTCGCTCGGCTTCAGACCCATGAGCCCCGGCCGTCCCATCACCTCGCAAGTCGGCACTCCCGCGTCTGCCGACACGGCCTTATGGCCGGCATCGCAAGTTACTCGATTTTTCCGTGGACGGCTTACCACCGTCGAAAGCACCAGGGCCGCTGGCAGAAACCCATAATCCGGCAACTCCTTCAGGCTGTTTCGGTCGTTGTAGACAATCGTTCCTGGCGACACGCGATGCACAAAATCCCCCTCCCCAAACGGCGCAAAGTTCAGTGCATGCGGTGTCGCCGGCGTTCCCGATGTAATCACTTCCTTAACCTCGATCCCCCCTTGCTTGAGATATGCAATCAGCTCCATCAGGCGCGAATAACCCTCGCGGGCTGCCGCCGCCGCGGATGGATCGGTATTCCTGATCTGTCCATCGTAGTGATGCAAGCCGCAAAAACGCAGCCCGGCCCTCTGAACGCGATCAATACACTCGCGAACCTGCTCGAAGTCATCCTCCCCCATCCCCGTCCGATCCATTCCCGGATTGAGATCGACGAACACGCCCACCGCACTTCCCCGCCACTCATCGATTTGATCAAGGCTCTCTACGAGAGTTGAGATCCGCCGTTCCGGATAGGCCGCTGCGATCTCCCTCAAGCGCTTCGCGTTCGGGCCCATCAGCGGGAATGCAACCACAACATCCTCCATACCGGCGTCTATTGCGGCCACGAGTTCCAAGGTGGTTGCGCACTTCGCCATTTTGATTCCGCGCGCTACCAGGCGGCGCATTGTGAACCCAAGCTTCGCGGTTTTCAGGTGGGGCCGCCATCGATTGGCATTGCCATTCATCATTCGCAGCGCGGCCGTAATATTCGCTTCGATCATCTCGGTATAAATCAACAACGAAGGTGTGGACAAGGCCTGTGCATTCTGTACCTCATATTGCGGGACGGCCTTTGGGTCGTCGGTGAATGGCTGCATTGCTCCATTATCGGTTTAATGTCTCGTCGCGTTTCATACAACTGCACCGCCTGCACGACGACGCAGGAATGGGAAATGCCGACAACGACGTTCGCGGCGACGAGTGCGTCAACGACGGTGGAGTTTCTGAACGGAGACCCATCCAACGACAACACCAACGGCTTGGACAACGTGTCATTGGTGGACAACGGCCCGGCGGTGGCAGGGACGACTCCGGAGCCTTCCTCAATTATGCTGCTGGGTTCCGGACTTCCTGGTCTCGCCTGGTGGCTGCGACGCCGTACGGTCTATAGGTATTGTCCGATTCGAGGCGCGCGCGTTCCGACAGGAGAGGACTCATCGACATCCGGCGACCCTTGCGGCGATGTAAATCTATCCGTCGAAAAAGGATTGGCCTCTTTATATCCACGAAACAAAAATAGCCCTCAAAGCCGCAGGCGTGCGGTTTCGGGAGGAAGCATGACCGACCGCAGCCGCCTTCGTGCTCTCCTTGCGAATCGCACGTTTCGCACCTTGAACCGACCGAAAAGCCCGGCAATGCCAATCCCCAGGCATGCGCCACAGGCCATGAGCCCCACAATATCGGCACCGTGCAGCCTCTGGACGCGCGGCTGGATCAGGTACCAAAAGAGCAGCATCATTCCCAGCAGCGCCACCATGAAACTGCTCCGTCGACTGGATTTTCGCATTAGGTCTCCTTTCACTGGCATTAAATACGTGTTTGGGGGACTAATTTCGTTACGCTATTTCGGTAGCAGAGGGAGATGCAGCCGTCTGATGCAAATCAGATCCTATTGAAAGTGACGAGATCGCAGCTATCGGCACTAATCAATTTCTCCCGTCAGCCAGCCACTTTCCATGGGGTCACCTTCCTTGCTTCCACATACGTAGCTATGATACGGGCGGCCGGAAGTCTGTAGAATCGCCAAAGTTCCTGGTATGCGCACGAGAGCTATTCGCTTGCGCTCATATCGCGACAAACGTAAAGGCTTCCATCGCGCGGTGTGATCGCTTTTGAGTCTTTCGTACTGGGCGATCAGCCGCGGGGCTTCGGGTTCATGGTTGTCACGTTGCTCCACGCGAACCAATCAGGTTATCGGCGTGTGGGACGATGCTTACCGGGAGACCGAGGTGGACCTTGTGGATTGGGGGCTTTGGGTGGAACGCCGAATGATCTCAGGCGGACGCATGGCTGTCGTTGGCGCCCGCGCGTTCGGCTCCTGGATCGCACTACAAGCGGTGCGGGCTGGCTTCGAGACGATTCTTGTCGATGAAGACGGCCCGGCTAACGACTTGTCGAGTCCGGGTGGATCGTCGCGTATCATCCGGCGGGCGTACGGCCCGGATGAAATTTACACGCTTCTCGCAAACCGTTCGCTCGAACTGCGGTTCTTTCCGCCGAAAATCGAACCGATTGTTTCCGGCGCACCGGCGTCCTGTGGATGGCAACAGAGGAAGAGTCCTCAATTCACCAGGCGCGGGAGACCGCCGTCATAAAATCGGGCATCAATTTCTGAACGTCCCCGAGATCCGAACATTGTGTCGACTGATGAATGTGCCGACCGGAACCGTTGCATTGTTTGAGCCGGACTGCGGAGCGCTGCTTGCCGGGGAATCGGTTAGTGCATCTCGGACACGCTTAGCCCAGTAATCTTTCCGATCCGCCAGGAGGCCTTCTACTTCACGTCGGACGTTCACTGGGCGTCGTCCGACGCTGCTTCACTGCCGATCTTGGGTCGATCAGACCGACCCGCGCGTTCCTTACGGTTTCCCCGGTATCGACGGTGCCGGGATTAAAAGTAGCGTTCCACCGCAGTGGCCCCCGGTTCGATCCCGATACCGACAGCCGTGAAATCAGCCGCGAGCAGATCACAGAGGCGGCCGATGGGTTCGCGGGCGGCTGATCGGGCCATGGTTTCAAGCATACCCGGCGGTCGCCGAGTATCTGCCGGGCGCCATCCAGAAAAACAATTCGCCCAAACCGCGCTTTCGGCTCGACGGAAAGGGAACAGAACTCGCAAAACGCGTCGTCTGAAAGGGAGGGTCCGGGCGACCGATCTCGCCTATACTGCGTTTCTGCGAAAGCACTCCGGGCTGTGGTCGTTGACGATCCCGACTGCCTGCATCCAGGCATAGACAATGACCGGGCCGACGAACTTGAATCCTCGTTTCTTCAACGTCTTCGATATCTCCTCCGACAGAGCAGTGCTTGTGGTAATTCGTCCGGTGTTCCGAATCGGTTTTCCGCCGGCCAGATTCCATACCAGTGTGGAGAAATCTTCCCCGCCTGCCTGCATTTTGAGATAAGCGCGGGCGCCTCCGATGGTCGCCTCAATCTTGGCGCGCGAGCGAATGATAGCGGGGTCCTCAAGCAACCTGGACACGTCAGCCTCATCGAAGCGGGCCACCTTCCTGGGGTCGAAATTTCTGAAAGCCTTTCGAAATGCGTCGCGTTTCCGAAGAATAATCGACCAGGACAGGCCAGCCTGGAAACCATCGAGCATGAGTTTTTCCCAAAGCGCCCGGCCGTCGTATTCGGGCACTCCCCACTCTTCATCGTGATAGGCGACCATCTGCGGGTCTTTGCTCACCCAGGAGCATCGCACTCTGTCCATGCCTGGATTTTAACGGGGTACTGCGAACACAGCCCAGGATTCTTCAGGTCATGCAGGAACAACAGTTTGAGCGCTCGGGCCGCGCCGCCACGATACATGCCGATGTGCGCGTGATCTGCGCCACAAAAGTGAGCGCGTTGCGATCCAAATCATTGAGGGCGAATAGACTCACCGCCCCGCCTTCGTCGGATCGGCCGCAACGGTCCATCCCGCCTTCTCGCCCTTGTTCTGTTCTCTGAGCCAGGTGAGCAGCGGCTGGAAATACTCCACCATCGCGGAGGCGTCGATCCGGTCTTCGCCCGTCATTGCCTTCATTGCTTCCTGCCAGGGTTTCGACTGGCCCATCTCCAGCATCGCCTCTAACTTGTCTCCCGCTGCTTTCGAGCCGAACACGGAGCAACGATTCAGCGGTCCCATATATCCCGCGGCGCGGCACATCGCCCGATAGAACTGGAACTGATAAATCCGCGCCATGAAGTAGCGTGCATACGGCGTGTTGGCCGGAATGTGATACTTCGCGCCAGGATCGAAGTCCGCTTCCGTGCGATCCACCGGCGGAGCAACGCCCTGGTACTGTTCCCGCAACTGCCACCAGGCTTTGTTGTAGCCCGTCGGCTTCACCTGCCCGGAAAAAACCTCCCAGCGCCACTTGTCGATCATCAGTCCGAACGGCAGGAATGCAATCTTGTCCATCGCCGTCCGCAACAGTAGCGGCAGATCGGCCTCGGGCGGCGGAATTGTCTCGATCAGACCGATCTTCTTCAGATATTCCGGAGTGATCGAGAGCGCGATGGCATCCCCGATCGCCTCATGGAACCCGTCGTTCGCGCCATTGCGAAACAGGAACGGCTGTTTGCGATACGCCAGATAGTAATAGATGTGACCCAGTTCATGGTGTACCGTGACGAAATCGTCCGTTGTGTCATGCAGGCAGACTTTCAGCCGGACGTCCCGGTCCAGATCGATATGCCACGCGCTCGCATGGCAAACGACATCGCGATCGGCAGGCCGGGTGAACATCGACCGTTCCCAGAAGGTATCCGGCAGTGTTTCCAGACCGAGCGAACGGAAGAAACCCTCGCCGTATTGCACAACCTGCTTCGCGGTGGTCTTGCGCTGCTGCAGTATCTCGCCGATATCGTATGACGGCGGAGCCGCGGGCGGAGCGACTACGTCATAGATGTTCCCCCATTCCTGCGCCCACATATTGCCGAGCAGGTGTGCCGGAATCATGCCATCCTTTCGTTCGGCGACGCTTCCGTATTTCTGGATCAGCTTCTTGCGGACGTACATATGCAGCTCCTGGTAGAGCGGCGCCACTTCGGTCCAGACCCGTTCCAGTTCGGCGGAATACTGCTCCGGTGTCTCGTCGTAACCCGATCGCCAGAGTGCGCCAGTGTCGGCGAATCCCAATTCCCGCGCGCCCTGATTCGAGAGTTCCACAAAGCGCGCATATCGATCGCGCATCGGTGCACCCACTTTGTGCCACCCCGCCCACATTTCGGCGATTTCCTTCGGGTCACGGCTTTTTGCGAGGCGCTCGTCGAGATCGTCAATGCCGAAGCATTTCTCTTTATCCCCACCTGGACAATACTTACCCTTGCCATAGGCGCCGTCAAGGGACGCTGCCACCTGAGTCAATTCCTCACGCAGGTTGGCGTCTTTCGGAGCCGGCATCGTCAGCGACAATTTCAGCAGCAGAAACTTGCGGCGGAGATCGGCGGGCAGCTTCAGCGATTCAAAGCGCTTGCCCTCCTCGATCAACTCGGTGGTGCGCTTGATGACTCGTTCATTTTCGCTTGCGGCCAGAAGTTCTGTGTCATCTGTTATGTAGGTTTCCTCCACCCAACCGGCGCGGTTCTGCATCACGGTCATCTTAAGGAGTTCGGCTTCGGCGCGGTCCATAAAGGCCCTCGCATCGCCGACGGTCGGCGCTGCGGCGGCCCTCACCAACACCGGAAGCGCAACGAGCGTGATAATCATCGAGAGCAGCTTCATTTGCCCTGAGTTTAGCGCGATGTCGAAAGTATTGGCGGCCCAGCCCAAAGGGATCCACATTGTCCTGGATAACCTGTCGGCGCACAGTACTCAGGCGATGAAGGAGTTCCTCGAACAGAACCCTCGTGTACACTTTCACTTCACCCCAACCTACTTGTCGGGGCTCAATCAGGTGGAAATCCGGTTTGCCAATGTCGTTGTGAGCTGGTTCCTGGGCTCGCGAGGCGGGGATTTAACGAGCAGTCCTGGACACGGCAAAGTCCCCTGGGTACAGTACTGAAATCTTCACTTTCTACCCGTGTATAATACTACAACCTTTCGAGGGCCCCTTTTTCTGCTCTCGGTTTGAGAGAAAAACGAACCATGCCTGTTTCTCGAACAACCTTGACGTTGGTTCCTGGCGTTCTGCTGACTTTCGCTGCCGAGGCATCGGCCGAAGCGGATCTAATCGAAAGTTTAGCCTTTACCGGGACCGCTACCTGTATAGAGTCGACCTGCGACAGTTACGGCAGCGGTGCCCTTACTGGAACCTACAGCTTGGAGGTCACTACGCAGACGATTGTGGGAGCGTGGTCGTTTTTTACACCCTTTGGGGTTATTTCCTCCAGCGACAGCGGTTCGGCTGCAGCGGTAGTGGACCGTTTCGGGGACATCAATCTTGTGTTCACGGAGATGACTTACACTCCTGTTTTTAGTGACTTTGTCCAGCTCTATTTCCCTAATACGGATTCGCTGGAACTTGGTGTGCTCGCTACCGACAATGTTTCGGACGCCTGCAATAATGCGCCCGGCGGGGCTCTGGGAAACCCAGCTTGCTACCCGGACTATGACGTTACCGGCGCGACCGTAGCTACGACCGTCTCGTTTACCGGCTACCAAGGCGGTGCAACCTCCACTCCTGTGCCTCTTCCGAGTGGACCTCCGATCGCGGAGGTCTGTGGAACCATTGGGGGGCTGGGGTCGCAAGACTATTACTCATTTTTGTGGGCAGGTGGTGCGTTTAGCGTCACCGCTTCCATTACCGGCGCTCCAAATTCCGGAGCCTCTTATCTGTTTTCCGAAGGTGTTTTAGGTAGCTGCAGCAGCGGCGGTTCTGAGACACTAAACAGTGGCGACGGTTTCACGAATACAATCGCAATTGCTAATCTGGCAGCGGGTCAATATTGCATTGGGATAGATACAAACAATCCAAACGATCCGGCTTTCGCACTTACCTTCAACACCCCGGTTGACGGGTCTACGCCCGAGCCGTCTACGCTTGTGCTGCTCTTCGTCGGTCTTGCGACGATCGGCGTGCGCCGCCTTACGAAGCGCAATCGGGAACATTCCTGATCCGCTTCCCGCACCTGAGCCCCCACAAGCTTCGGCCCGCTGGCCCGATTCCAAGCTAGTCGAGATGAACGAAGGTCAGCGGGATCGGTCACCGGCGCAGGTACCGTCAGACCCAACCGTGCTGAGAACGATGCTTTGCGATTTGTCTCCAGGTTCAGATCGACTGGTCGGTCTACGCCGCGCGAGAGCACCGCGCCAGCGCCGCTCGCAGTTCACGAAGTTTGGGCGGTTTGCCGAGAACTTGATCCACATCGGCCGGCACGGCGCCTTCCTCAACGATTTCCCATCCCCGGCCGGTCAGCAAAATCACGCAGGTGGCCGGGGACGCCAACTTCACCGCGATGGCGACCCGGTACCCGTCCACGTGAGGCAGGCCCAGATCCGTGATGACAGCGTCGAAGCGCTGAGTGTTGTTCGCGGCCTGGACTATGTCAATTGCTTCCTGACCGCCACTCGCCGTAGTCACAGCGTGACCCTCACTCTTCAGAATCTCGTGGAGCGATTTAAGCAACGAAGGTTCGTCGTCGACCACCAGAAGCCGCAAGCTTGTTTGCTCTTCACTCTCAACAGCGGCCACACGAGAAGACTAGCACGTCCATCAACGCGAAAACCGCGCGGAGTAATTCGTACTGGATGCGCACCTTTCAGGTCCCGATGTGTTCAATATTGAACTGCGTCGCAGCGCGGTTTTCTGCTTAATGTAGCTCGTGAAGCTCAACGAGCAGACAACTCCTGGGTGCAATGCCCAACATATGGCGCGCCGCCTGGAGACGGGAATTATCGACCCTAAGGCGCGGGAACGGCGCGAAGGGCTACGCTTCCACAGTCCGCTTTGACATGGCTCCGCTTGTAGACGTTCGAACTCCATCAGAGCAATTTGGCATCGAGCCACGCTTAACTGGACAGCCTTCAGCCTTGTGTGTTCGGCCAGGAGGCGGGCGCATTCAGGGCAGTCGATTGGGGGTTCAAAAACAGGCCTCCACAAGAATTGGTGAAGACGGCCAAATACCGAGGATTCAGTGAGATCGGGTTTTTGGCTATATTCGAAAGTTGCGGCATAAGGAATGGACGGCGATTCTGGCATGGCCGCGGTACCGGGTATATCGGTACGAACTGGACGAGGAGGCCAGGACACTGAAATTGTGGGTGCGGCGCAAACCCTTTCACAGGGGATTTGAGTGCAGCGGATGTGGCCGTCGACTGCATAAGGTGCGGGACGTGCGCGAGCGGGAAATCCGGGACCTGCCATGGAGCGCGTATCAAGCAACGGTGGTGGTGGAAGTGTACCGGTTGCGCTATCCGGATTGTGGGGTCCGGGTGGAAAGAATCGAGCAGTTACCCTCAGGGCGCCGTTCAGCAAGCGGTTTGAAGAGATTGTGGGCGAAGCCTGCGAGAGTGCGGCAGTCAGCCAGGTGGCGCGGCGATTCCGCTTGCCGGAAACTACGGTGCGCGCAATCGACATCCGCTATCTGGAACGGTGGGAGCAGCGCCGCCGCAAGCCAGCCCTGAAACAGATGGGAGTGGATGAGATTTACCTGGGTAAGAACGACAAATTTCTGACGGTCGTGAGTAATCTGGAGACCGGCGAGCCATTACGGTTCGCCAGGGAACGAAAGAAGGAGACGCTGGATGAGTTCTTCCGCACGGAAAGCCGCGTAAATTGCAACTTCCTGCAAATTCCTGCGGAGAGCCCGATAAATAAGGAGCTTTCGTTCCTACGGCGTGCCTTCAAATTGGGCGAGAGGAACGATCCGCGCTCGTGGTTCATGTCCCTCACTTTGAAATGCTTCCCGTTGACAACGCGCGAAGTGGAGTTCTGACTCGCTAGTCTCCCGTCCCATTGGTTCGTGAATTAATTCGCGAAGCGTGTGCTGCCAGCGTGCGGCGGGCATAGCGGGCCAGGCTGTCCAGAATCTGATCGGCGGTTCGGGTCCAGACGAATGGTTTGGGATTTTCGTTATGGACCTCGATGAATTCGCGAATTGCCGACTGAAGCTCTTTGACACTGCGAAAGGCGCCGCGGCGGATTCGTTTGTTGGTGAGTTCGGCGAACCATCGCTCCACCAGATTCAGCCACGAGCCATAGGTCGGCGTGAAGTGGACGTGGAAGCGGGGTCGCTTGAGCAGCCAGTTCCGGATGAGGGCGCTCTTGTGCGTGCCATAGTTATCCAGAATCAGGTGCACGTCCAGATCGGCGGGAACCTGAGCCTCGATGGTATCCAGAAAGCGGCGGAACTCGACAGAACGATGGCGCTGGTGAAACTGGCCGATTACCTGGCTGGTTTTCAGATCGAGGGCGGCGAACAGGGAAGTTGTCCCGTGCCGCTTATAGTCATGAGTGCCGCGCTCCAACTGACCCGGCTGCATGGGTAACAGCGGCTGCGTCCGATCCAGCGCCTGAATCTGACTTTTCTCGTCCACACACAACACCAGCGCATGTTCCGGTGGGTTGATGTACAGCCCCGCGATATCGCGCACCTTTTCGATCAGCAGTGGATCCGGTGACAGCTTAAAGCTGTCGGTGCGATGCGGCTGCAATCCGAAGGCGTGCCAGATCCGGCTGATCGTCATACGGCTTAGTCCGGTGGTTTTCGCCAGTTCCCGCGTCGACCAGTGGGTCTGCCCGCGCGGTGTGCTTTGCAGAGTCTGAATCACCACGCGTTCCACCTGCTCGTCGCTGACTTTGCGTGGCGCACCTGGCCGCGGCTCGTCGTAAAGCCCTTCCAGACGTTGCTTCAAAAACCGCGCGCGCCACTTGACCACCATCCCGCGCGAACACCGCAGCTTGCGGGCGACAGCTTCATTGTCCAGGCCGTCCCCACAGGCCAGCACCACTCGTGCTCGTCGCGCCAGCAAAGGCTGACTGCGCGCGCGATGAGCCATCGACCCGAGTCTGTCCCGCTCTTCCTCGGTCAGTATCAACGGCTGTTTGGGTCGTCCCGTGCGCATCCGGCCTCCTGCATTTTAAGACGCAGGCGACCTGAATTCGATTACATATTTCTGTGACAGTAGACTAGCCCGAATGTGCTCTTCTGATTCGACACGAAGGCGAACCGGGTTTCGATTGGGAGAAATCATGGCGAAACGCCTGCAACGAGGCAAAGATTCCGGGTGCTCTGTTCCAGGATTTACGTCGGACTGCTTTGACGAACATGATCGAAGCGGGCTTGAGTGAAAAGTAGGCCATGGAGATCAGCGGTCACAAGGCGCGGGCCGTCTTTGACCGATACCACATCGTCTCCGAACCGGCGAGTGTCAACGTGTCTGAGTGGGGTGGCCCCCTGAAGTGAGACAAACAGTTAAGACACTGTTAGCCGCTCGATGAAAAGTGTCCTTTCGGCAAGGCTGCGTAAGTCCGGCCGGATCTGGCGAGGCGTTACGGGGAACCGGTTCGACGGCGTTCACGGACAGGTTTCACTCGGACGAAAAGCGTGTCCCACCTGATGTGGTTGCCAGTCGCGGTGGGCCGGCCGCCGGGGAAGGTCTGGTCCAACAGTTCGAGGTCGACGATCTCGTCGGTTTTCATGAGGAGCCAGTTGGGAAGGGGACGGCTGCTGGAGCCGTCGGTCTGATAGCCCAGCAACTGGACCGATCCTCTGAGGACTCCGTGATCGTGGGGCTCGACAATGCGCTCCTTATCGTGGTACATCAGCCCGATCATGCGCGTCTGTTCGATAGCAGTCCAGATCAGTGGAACAGGTTTGAGCAGCGGCATACATAATCATTTTGGCTCGTGGCGGGTTTGCGCCTTCGGAATCGGCTTCGCGTTGGGGTATTTCTCCCAGCTATAGGTCGGCCAGGATGCGACGCACCAAGGTGCGGCCGATTTCGAGACGTCGTGCGATCTCGGCTTTGCTGACACCGGCACGGTGGAGTTTCCGGATTTGTGCGGCTTTCTTTCCCGCCGTCACGGGCCGACCGAGATGCTTTCCCTTCAGCCTCGCTTCGGCAATGCCCGCGCGGATTCGCTCACGAAGAATCTCGTGTTCGAACTCCGCAAATACCGAGAGCAGTCCCGCCATCGCGCGACCGGTTGGAGTCGTCAGATCCAGTGCTTCCGTGAGCGACGCGAAGCCGACGCCGAGTTCGGCCAGTTCCTTGAGCGTGACGACCAGATCGGCGAGCGATCGTCCCCAGCGGTCCAGTCGCCACACCAGCACGACATCGATCTCGCGACGTCGTGCAGCCGCCATCAGCTTCTCGCGGAGTTCACGTTCCACAGCGCCGGAACCGACTTCTTTGATCTGAACCGCGATCTCCCAGCCGCGCTTCGCAGCATACTCGCGCATAGTACGAATCTGCAGCGGCAGTGTCTTCTGATCGTGCGTGGATACGCGTGCATAGAGGCCCACGCGAAACATTTTCGCCGCCGCGTGTGGCTGGCCGAAAACCCTCTTCGTTTTTGCTGCTGCCACTGCCCGTTTGGCGGCCATTTCAGATGATCTGGTCCTTCAGGCCATTATCTATTGCTTTCGGCCACGCGACCGAACCATCTTATTACTGTTGGCCCAGCGTCTCACGATAGTTCCAGGGCATCCACTCAGCGGGCCGCGCTGCGAGTTCACCGGCGTGCTTTTGCAGTTCGGTCAGGTAGTCGAACGAGTTCGCATCGCACAGCCGGCAGGTGTGGATAAGGCTCATGAACAGATCACCCACCTGCGCACCGTTCAGCGTCTTATAAAACAGCGCATTTTTTCGATGAAGCACGGCCCGCTTCAAGGCCTGTTCGCAGATGTTGTTGTCCAGTGGGGCCCCCGCATGGCGCAGGAAAGCAGTCAGTCCTTTCCAGTGCCGCAACAGGTAAGTGATCGCTTTGCCGAGTCCCGAGTTCGGCTCAGTCCTCTTCTCCGCGAACTGCGCCTCCAGCCAGGCATGTAACTGCTCCATCACCGGTCCGCTTTGCTTCTGATGCAGGCGCAGACGATCTTCCGCTGAGTGCGACTGCTCACGCGCCATCGCATCGTTGCGGTAGACTTCTCCGAGCGACTCAAGCACATATCGGCACTCATCCGGGAAGTTCGGCGCAATCTCCACGAACTGGCGCCTTCCATGAGCCATACAGTTAGCCAGCAGGATCTCCACGCCGAATGCCTTCGGCGTGTTTCGCGACAACGCATCGCACATCTGAATCGGCGGGGGCAGTTCCTGAGCGCGTTGCTTCAGCACGTCGGCCATGTTCTCGCCCGCGTGCTGTCGTCCCGTGAAGTAGAGCGCGATCTTATGAGTGGCCGCCGTAATTGCGAGGATGTTACTGGTAAACACACCGGTGCGGTCGTCGGACGGTTCGCGCGCCAGCCGCAGCACCCGCATGCTCGTGTCGTCGTTGTGCAGTACTTCGCCCTGCGCCGCCTGCCGGATCAGTTCATCACGTGCAGGCTTCATTATTTCGGCAGCTTCCTCAACCACTTCCCACTGCGTGGCCGCGGGCAGCGGTATGCCCAGCATCTCTTCCAGTTGTTCCAGCCGATGGAAGGGGACTCCACTGCCGTACTTCAGTTGCGCGATCATCGCAGCAGCGGTTTCGTCGTACTTTTCAGAGCCCACTTCTTCCGGCTCCTGTGCGGTGAAGACCTGTCCGCAG
>Ga0206860_10108_pt1 | contig 16806 bp, 13 predicted proteins | sample Alteio_BWOrgCont_44_FD_152624 | JGI IMG/M metagenome (GOLD analysis project Ga0206860, IMG submission 152624) | Enriched cells from forest soil in Barre Woods Harvard Forest LTER site, Petersham, Massachusetts, United States -... | ecosystem: Environmental > Terrestrial > Soil > Temperate forest >...
CCCGAATTGGCGAGCGAGGCAGAGGAAGCCCGCTCGCGTATCAGACGTTTATCAAGATGCTGCTCCATGAGCGCTGGATCGGGAAGAGAAGCGGCCGCCCGGATAGGATCGCGACGGCCGTGGATCATCGCAACTGAGCGAGGCCGCGCTGGCGCTCGTCCATCAATTTTTTCAATGTGTCTTTCACGTCAGGATGGAAGTCGTCCGGCCAGGGACGCGTTGGGACGTGAGAAGTATCGATTTGAAGCTCGTCCCATAACAAGTGCTGGCATTCCTCCTGTCTGGCGTGCTCCAGGTAATCGGCGAAGCTTTTCGGCAGATCGCTTCCTTCGAGCAGGTATAGCTTGGTTCGCAGCAGGCCGGCAATCTCGGTGTGAAGAGGTTGAAAATACCGTTTCCAGATGAGCTGCTTTATGGCCTGCTCCCGGTCGGCGGAAGTCTCGGTGTTCCGGAGGATGTTCCCGCGCACCTGCCAGACATTGAATATCTGCTCGATCAGACTGAGCAGCGGCCCGTAGAGCTGTTCGATCTGCTGCGAGCGATATTGGAGGTGCGCTTCGAGACGCCGTCTTCGATCATCGGTACGCCTCGCGTAGGCGTACGTGACAAACCACCCGCACACGGTGACCGTGGCGCCAATGGCTGCGACAATCAGCGGATCCGTCATAGCCGCTACGACCGGAAGGCGGGAAGCGTTTTGACAAGCGTCCAGCCCCGTTTCCTGGTGGCTTTGTCGAGGAGATTATGGAAGGGGCCTTTCAGGCCGAGTTCGTGGACAACCTGGTGATCTTTGAGATGCTGGAGGTCTTTGATGTAGGTCCTGACGATCGGATCGCCGGGGCTGAGTTCGAGCATCGGATGTATGAATCGTACCTCAGGGTGTCCTGGGCGGGTTCGTTTTCGGCTGGTGAGGGACGATCGGGGCTCGCTGAATCACAGAGCTCGCGCGAGACGCGTCCGGAGTAGAATGAACAACAGTAAGGAGCTTCGCAAGGCGGCCCAAATGGCTCTTCAACTCACACCCGAACAGGAACGGAGAATCCAGGCAGTTGTCAGCGCCGGAGCTATCGTTCCGCCGAAGAAGCTCTGAATGCCGCGCTCGCAGTTGTGGAGACTGCGGCCGCCCCCGACTTCGATGGAACACAGGATGAATTGGAGGCGCTTCTTCTCGATGGCCTCGATTCCGGCGGACCTATCCAGGCTGACGATACGTTCTGGAGCCGTCTGAGAGCGGAAACCGGGCGGATCGCGGCAGAGCACCAGCGGGCGCGGAAATCGGTCGTTGATTCCAGAGATTTTTCCGCGCGCTGAGGCCGACATCATCCGGCAGTTCCGATATTACCTGGTGGACAAGGGCGATTCCGCGGCGGAGTTTCAGTTCCCCGAGGCGGTGAAGGAGAGCCTGGATCGGCTTGCGCAGTATCCGCGCATCGGTTCACTAATATGGTGGTTCGATTCGCGGCCTCCGATCATGGCCAGTGAAAAGCTTCGAAACGATCCGGATTTATTACGTTGAGGCCACGGACAAAGTGCAGGTACTGAGGATTCTGCACAGCAAGCGCAATATCCGACGGATTCTGAAGTCAGAGAAGCCTGGTCTGGATTGATTTTGAGTCAACCGCGCTCCTGGGCACCATTGAAAGACCGCGCAAGAAGAACCGGCGGCTTCGACCGCCGGCGCCACGGGCCTTTCGTCGCTGTTCGTGGGCCGCGGCGGAAGCCCTGACCCCACTAACAATAAGCGATGCCGGGCGTCTAACAAAAACAGTGGTAACTTAGCGAATAACTATGCGTATCCAGACTTTTCTGCTGACGATGGTCGCGGTTTCGGCGTTTGCACAGGCACCGCTGCCGCAAGGCGTGGAGAAAAAAGCTACGGTCGGAGGCATCACTGAATTCGACTATCCGAATGGATTGCGGGTGCTGCTGTTCCCCGATCCCTCCAGCCCCAAAGTCACCGTCAACATGACTTATCTCGTGGGCTCGCGCCACGAGGGCTACGGCGAATCCGGCATGGCGCACCTGCTGGAACATATGAACTTCATCCAGACGACGAACGGCAGGAGCATCAAGAAAGAACTGGTCGACCACGGCGCGCAATGGAACGGGACTACCGATTACGACCGCACGAATTATTTCGAAACGGTGACGGCGAGCGACGACAACCTGAAGTGGGCGCTTGGCCTGGAGGCCGACCGCATGGTCAAGATGCGGATCGAGAAGCAACTGCTCGATACGGAAATGACGGTGGTGCGGAACGAATTCGAACGAGGCGAAAACCGCCCGGAATCGATTCTGGAAGAGCGCGTGGTGGCGACGGCTTACCTGTGGCATAACTACGGGAAATCGCCGATCGGGTCGCGGGCCGATATCGAGAGAGTGCCGATCGACAAGCTGGCTGCGTTTTACAGAAAGTACTATCAGCCGGACAACGCGGTGCTGGTGATTGCGGGACAGTTCGATCCGTCGAAAACGCTCGCCATGGTGGCGCAGACGTGCGGGGCGATTCCGCGGCCGACGCGCAAACTGGACGAGACTTACACGGTGGAACCGGTGCAGGATGGCGAGCGGTACGTGGAACTGCGGCGGGTGGGCACCAATCAGGCGATCGATATTGCATGGCACGCGCCGGCGCTGTCGCAGCCGGATTCGGCAGCGCTTGAAGTGCTGGGCGGGATTATGTCGGGAGGCGGCGGGCGCGGGGGCGGCGGAACAGGGCGGCTCTACAAGGCGCTGGTGGATAACAAGAAGGCGCTGTCGGCGCGAATGGGTTATGAGGAGCTGCACGATCCGGGGTTTGTGCTGATATCGGCGACATTAAGTAAAGACCAATCGCTCGACGAAGCGCGCAAGACGATTCTCGACACCGTGGCCGGGGTGGTGACGGAGCCGCCGACGAGGGAAGAAGTGGAGCGCGAGAAAACCAGAATCCTGCAGGGGATGGAGCAGAGCATGGCGAATTCGCAGCAGGCGGCTTTGGGATTGACCGAGATGATTGCGAGCGGAGACTGGCGCCTCTATTTCCTGAATTACGACCAGATCAGGAGTGTGACTCCGGAAGATGTGGTGCGGGTGGCGAAACTTTATTTCAAGGCGTCGAACCGGACGGTGGGCGAATTTATTCCGACGCCCGATCCGGACCGCACGGAGGTGCCGGCGGCGCCGGATCTGGACAGCGTATTCAAGACTTACAAGACGGGCATGGTGGTCTCGCAGGGAGAGGCGTTCGATCCGTCGCCGGCGAATATCGAGAAGCATCTGACACGGTCGAAGCTGGCAAACGGAATGAAAGTGGTTATGCTGCCGAAGTCGACGCGGGGCGGCACGGTGACGGCGACGATTCAGGTGCGTTTCGGGGACGAGAAGACGCTGGCGGGGAAGAGCGCGGTGGGCGACATGGCAGGGGCGCTGCTGATGCGTGGCACGAAGACGCGGACGCGCCAGCAGATCCAGGACGAGATGGTGAAGCTGAATGCGCGCATTAACGTCTTTGGCTGTGTGGATGGCGCGAACGCTTCGATTCAGACGACGTCGGAGAACCTGGTGCCGGCGATGCGACTGGTGGCCGATATGCTGCGGGATCCGGTGTTCCCGGATGCGGAATTCGATCAGGTGAGGAAGCAGCGGCTGGCGGGCATTGAAAACCGGAGGACGGAGCCGGGGTCGCTGGCGCCGCTGGCGCTCGATCGGGCGCTGAATCCGTATAAGCGGAACGATCCGCGATATGTGGGGACGATCGACGAGGATGTCGAAGATACGGGCAAAGTGACGCTGGACGATGTGAAGAAGTTCTATGCGCAGTTTTATGGGGGGGCGCATGGAGAACTGGCGATCGTGGGGCAATTCGATACGAACGCGGCGGGTAAGGCGGCGGCGGAATTATTCGGGAACTGGACGAGCGCGGCGGCGTACCAGAGGATCACGATGAGTTTCCAGAAGACCGCGCCGGTGAACGTAAAGATCGAAACACCGGACAAGCAGAACGCGACGTTCGAGGCCGGAGTGGTCGTGCCGATGAAGGACACGGATCCGGACTACCCGGCGATGGTGCTGGCGAATTACATATTCGGCGGATCGATCACGTCGCGGATGGAGGATCGGATCCGGAACCGGGAAGGGTTGAGCTATGGGGCGGGCTCCTCATTCACGGCGCCGGTGGAAGGGGATGCGGCGAGTTTCGGGGCGACGGCCAGCAGCAATCCGAAGAACACGCCGAAGGTGGAGGCGAGTTTCCGGGATGAACTGACCAGGACGCTGGCGGGTGGATTCACGGAGAAAGAAGTTGCGGATGCGAAGAGGGCGTATCTGGACCAGAGGCGAGTGCAGCGTTCGCAGGATCAGAATCTGCCGCGGCTGATCGCGACGCGCGAGGAGTATGGACGGACGCTCGACTGGGATGCGCAGATGGACGCGAAACTGGCTGCGCTGACGACGGAACAGGTGAGTGCGGCGTTCCGGCGGCACGTGGATGCGTCGGCGATTTCGATCGTCAAGGCGGGGGATTTTAAGGCGGCCGGGGCTTACGGGGAATGAGAAGAAAAAGCTTTAGCCGCGGATGAATGCGGATTAACGCGGATAAGACAAGCTAATATTTGCTTATCCGCGTTTCCAGACTTACTTGCTGAAAGCGGTATCGGAACCGGCAGAACGTTGAGCGGTCTGGGTGTTCTCGCGGAGAGTCACTTGCTTGCGTGAAACTCCGGCGCCTTTTCCCTGATTGACGGTCTGCGAGATGCCCGTGCGATCCCGCATCTCGGCCTTGCTGATTGTGCGCACCCGGTTCGGTTGGCCACCGGCGAGCGTGAGCACGGGGCTCGCGAGAATGACGGCGGCGAAGAGCGCGACTCTGATGGATCCTGACTTCACTTGACAACCTCCTCTTACGGGGTTCAAGGGCTATTCAGCGCCTTGTCCCGTACACAGGATCGCCGGGAGGGCATTAGTAAGTCGTACAAGAAGTTGTAAGAAGTTTATTGGGGGGCTGGGTGTCGTACGATGGAAATCATGGCCTCGACCACGATTGCGCAAGGCGTTGAGATTCTCGACGTCATCACCCCCGCTTATGCCGAGATTTTGACCCCTGAAGCACTGAAGTTTCTGGGCGAATTAGCGCGGAGGTTCGAAGCTACGCGTGCCGAAAGGCTTGCCGCGCGCGTTGAGGTGCAGACGGCCATCGACGGCGGCGCGCTGCCCGATTTTCCGGCTGAGACGGCGGGCATCCGGGCTAAGGAGTGGACGGTCGCGCCGATTCCGAAAGATCTCGAAGACCGGCGGGTCGAGATTACCGGTCCGGTGGAACGGAAGATGGTGATCAACGCGCTGAACTCGGGCGCGAACGTGTTCATGGCCGACTTCGAAGACTCGAATTCGCCAACGTGGCAAAACAATATCGAAGGCCAGATCAATCTGCGCGACGCGATCGCGGGGACGATCGGGTACACGAGTCCGGAAGGCAAGAAGTACGCGCTGGCGGAGAAGACGGCGACGCTGCTGGTGCGGCCGCGCGGCTGGCATCTGATAGAGAGGCATTGTCTGGTGGACGGCAAACCGATGTCGGGATCGCTGTTCGATTTCGGGCTCTACTTCTTCCACAATGCGAAGACGCTGATGGCGAAGGGGACTGGTCCTTATTTCTATCTGCCGAAGATGGAGCATTATCTGGAAGCCCGGTTGTGGAACGACGTGTTTGTTTTCGCGCAGGATTATTGCGGCGTGCCGCAGGGGACCATACGGGCGACGGTGCTGATCGAGACGATTCTCGGGGCATTCCAGATGGACGAGATTTTGTGGGAACTGCGTAATCATTCGGCGGGACTGAATTGCGGACGCTGGGATTACATTTTCAGCTTCATCAAGAAGTTCGGTACGCGGGCGGATTTCCTGATGCCGAATCGGGCGCTGGTTACGATGGACCGGCACTTTCTGAGCTCGTATGTGCTGCTGCTGATCAAGACTTGTCATCGACGCAATATTCATGCGATGGGCGGGATGGCGGCGCAGATTCCGATCAAGAACGATACGGCGGCAAACGAGGCGGCGCTCGAAAAAGTGCGGCAGGATAAGCTGCGCGAAGTGAAGGCCGGACACGATGGCACGTGGGTGGCGCATCCGGGGCTGGTGCCGATCGCGAAAGCTATCTTCGACGAATACATGAAGACGCCGAACCAGATCTTCGTGAAGCGGGAAGACGTGCACGTGACGGCGAAGGATCTGCTGGAGGTGCCGACGGGGGAGATATCGGAAGCCGGGCTGCGGCTGAATATCAATGTGGGGCTGCAGTATCTGGAATCGTGGCTGCGGGGCAATGGCTGCGTGCCGATTTACAACCTGATGGAAGATGCGGCGACGGCTGAGATTTCACGGGCGCAGGTGTGGCAGTGGGTGCGGCACCACGCGAAGCTGGCGGACGGACGCGCGATCACGAAGGAACTGGTCGAGACGACTATCAAGGAAGAGCTCGGGAAGCTGAAGGCGATGCTGGGGGAGAGCCGGTTTACAAATGGGAAGTTCGAGTTGGCGGCGCAGCTTTATGAGCAAATGATGACCAGCCCGCAGTTCGATGAGTTCCTGACGCTGAAGGCTTATCAATACGTTTGAGCCGCCGATGAACGCGGATGAACGCGGATAAGATTTTCGGTTTTCATTCGTGCTCCTTTAAGATTGCCTGTGGGCATTTGAATGCTGTTGCGGCGGGGCCGGAGGATGGGCCGGCGGTCGTTGTGCTGCACGGATTCCCGGAGTTCTGGTATGGCTGGCGGAAACAGATCGCGCCGCTCGCCGAGGCGGGATTTCGCGTTATCGCGCCGGATCAGCGCGGTTATAACCTGAGCAGCAAGCCTGGGGAAGTGCGCGATTACAGGATCGGGGAACTTAGCGCGGATGTGATTGCCGTTGCGGATCAGATCGGGCGAGAAAAGATTCGGCTTGTGGGACACGACTGGGGCGCGGCGGTGGCCTGGGATGTCGCGATGCGTTACCCGGGGCGGATTGAAAAGCTGGCGATTCTGAATGTGCCGCATCCGGCGGTGATGCTGCGATTTTTGAGGACAAACCCGCGGCAGATGCTGCGCAGTTGGTACATGGCGTTCTTTCAGATTCCCTGGTTGCCGGAGTTGCTGTTTGCCAGAAACGGAGCGCGGGCGCTGGTCGATACGAGTCGGCCTGGGACGTTTTCGGCGGAGGATCTGGAACAGTATCGTGCCGCCTGGGGCCAGCCGGGCGCGCTTACCGCGATGATCAATTGGTATCGGGCGCTGTTCCGGGATTTGCCGGATAGTCGGAGCGTGGAGTCGCGGGTCACCGTGCCTACGCGAATTTTGTGGGGCGTGAAGGATCGGTTTCTGGTGGCCGAGATGGCGGCGGTGAGCTTGGAATATTGCGATCGGGGGGAGTTGTTTCAGTTTCCGGACGCTACGCATTGGGTGCATCACGAGGAGCCTGGGCGGGTGAATGAGTTACTGATTGAATTTTTTAAGTAAACCCACCGGCGACACGATCGCCGGCGTTACAAGTTGCTCCTGGAGCCATTGGATCATTTTCTGTTTGTAAGAATTGCTTTCCCAGCGGCGAAGGCCGTGTCCGGCGCCCGGCACCGGGAAGAGTTCACAACTCGCGCCGACTGAACGCATCTTGTTGCACATGGCGCGGGATTGTTCGAAAGGAACCAGAGGATCGGCCGTGCCGTGGATCAGAAGAAAAGGAGGCATGCCGGGGCGCACTTTCGAGATCGGCGATAATTGCGCCAGGCGGGCTATCAGCAAACCTTCGAAAGGCGTGTCCTTCAACGTGTCGCGAATCGAGGATGGGATCAGTTCGGAACTGTTGAGGAGCGCCACCAGATCGGTCGGGGCGTAGAGCAACACGACCGCCTTGACACTGGCGTCGGCGAAAGCCGCCATGCCCGCGAGTTGGCCACCGGCGGACTCGCCAATCAAAGCCATGCGGTCGGGATCGATACGATATTCGGCGGCGTGATCCCTCACGAAGCGAATAGCCGCGACGACGTCGTCGATCGCCACACCGAAATGAAGCGGGTCGGAGGCCAGACGGTAGCTGATGGAGAACCAGGCGATGCCGGCGTCCGAGAGAGGCTGGAAGAGAGGCGCAACGTCGATCCTGCGGTCGCCGCGCACCCATCCGCCGCCGTGGACCACGATGGCGCAGGGAAACGGCCCTTTGCCGTCGGGGATGGAAGCGTCGAGCCGAAGACTCATTCCCTCGGCGCGGGAGTACTCGATGTCTTTGCGGATTTCGGCAGCGGGCGCGATGGTGGTCATGGAGAGTAGAAGACAGATGGGCGGGAACCATCCGGCGATGCACATCCGCATACTATGATGATGCCGCAAGGTCTCCGGCTGTACCCGCACGCAGTACAAAACTCTGATGTTTCGTGCGACGGCTCACAATCCTATCGTTTCGCGTATTAATTTGTGGCTCGACAGGCCCGTCAAATCCCACAGTTCATATTGATTTAATTCTTATTTCCGTAAACCAATGATTCAGGGTGACTTACATATCTGCGCGAATGGAGGGTTTCCTGCTCCGTGATTCGGCTATGACAGCAACCGCACTTTCCGGCGCAGTCCGGCGTCACCACTCTCCAGCAAGCCGCAAGCGATCCATTCTTGCCGCTATAGCTGCGTTGGTTTTGCTTAGTGTCCACGCGATGGCGCAGGTTTCGAGTGGCACGATAGTGGGAACAATACTTGACGCAAGCGGCGCCGTTGTGGCGAACGCAAAAGTCGAAGCGAAGAACGCGGATACCGGAGTGGTCTCGGCGACGACGGCATCGCAAGCCGGTGAATATCGGATCGGTGAACTGATCGCGGGTACGTACTCAATCACGGCATCGGCCACCGGTTTCAGCGGCGCAACCCTACAGAATGTCACCGTGGATGCGAACAAGATCGCAACCGAAAACCTGACCCTGGCTGTCGGCCAGGTCGCGACCAACGTCGAGATCACCGACTCGATTGTCAATATCGACACGACAACCGCGACCATCGAGAATTCATTCGACGCATCCATGGTACGGGATCTGCCTTTGACCAGCATCGGCCTCGGTGTCGTCAATCTGGCGCTTCTGAACGCCGGCGTCTCAAGCAACGGTGGTATTGGCGCCGGAGAAGGCCCCTCGGTGGGTGGCCAGCGGCCACGGAACAACAACTTCATGGTCGATGGCGTCGACGCAAACGACAAGAGCGTTACCGGTTCGCTGATCCGGGAATATCCGAACGACGCGATTGCCGAGTTCACTATTCTGCAGAATCAGGAGGGGGCGCAGTACGGCCACTCTTCCGGGGGTCAATTCAACTCAATCCTGAAAAGCGGGACGAATTCCTTCCATGGGACTTTATATGAATATCTCGAAAACCGTAATCTGAACGCCGTCGACCAGCAGGTGTCGAACTCAAATGTCGCCAATGGAGTGAGTGCCGGGTTCAACCCCCGTTTTGACAACAACCGGTTTGGCGCGTCTATCGGCGGACCGATTCTGAAGAACAAGCTGTTTTTCTTTTCGCTCTACGACCGCAACCCGGTCGGCGAGCCTTCGACGCCGTCAGGCGTTCTCGCGCCAACATCCGCCGGCTACAGCATTCTCTCCTCGATTCCGGGATTGAACCAGACGAATCTGGGCATCCTGAAACAATATCTGGCTCCGGCTTCCACCGCTGTTGCCGGCGACGAGATTGTCGTGGCCGGCCAGACCATTCCGGTAGGGCCCGTGGGATTCAATGCGCCGTTTTATCAGAACAATGAGGCCTTCGTGCAGACGGTCGATTACAACATCTCTGACAAAGATCAGTTGCGTGGCCGCTATATCTATAACCGGCTGGTGCAAATCGACATAAATGCTACCCTTCCGGCATTCTTCACGTCCAACACCGACACGTATCATCTTGCGTCGCTTGCCGAATACCACAACTTCACCGCTAACATCGTCAATGAGTTCCGGCTCGGATATCACCGGCTCAATCAGCCGGACAGCGCGGGAAATTTTAAATACCCCGGTCTGGACGCATTTCCGAACCTCGTGTTGAACGACCTTGGCATTCAACTCGGACCCGATCCCAACGCTCCTCAGACAGAAATTCAGAATATGGCGCAGATGCAGGACAATGTGACCTGGGTAAAGGGCAGGCATACGATCCAGGTTGGGATGGATCTGCGCCGCTATATCGCGCCGTCGACTTTCACGCAGCGCGCCCGCGGAGACTATGAGTACAACTCGACCCAGCTCTTTCTCGAGGACGGGACGCCCGATTATCTCGCGCAGCGGAGTCTTGGAAATCCCGTTTACTATGGCGATCAGATCCAGAGCTTCGAGTACGTCCAGGACACCTGGCGCGTCCGGCCGAATCTGACCCTGAACCTGGGAGTCCGTTATGAGTTGACCACGGTGCCGCAGGGAGAGAGATCGCAAATTCTGAATTCGATTGCAAATGTCCCCGGTGTCCTCACGTTCGGCGTGCCGAAGGATCAGAAGACGAATTTCGCTCCCCGCATTGGCATCGCTTACTCGCCCGGAACGAAAGGAACGACTTCGATTCGCGCCGGATTCGGTATGGCCTACGACGTGCTTTACGACAATATCGGTACCCTGGCGCTGCCTCCCCAGTTATCGACCACGGTGGATGTGACAGGCGGAACCGCTACCAACTTCCTTGCCCACGGCGGTATTCTTCCCAACCTTCCAGCGGCCGGCTCACTGACGCCGGCACAGGCACGCGCAGAGACCTCGGCGTACATCCCCAACCAGGAACTGCCTTATTCGATCCAGTGGAATATAGGATTCCAGCAAGTGTTCTGGAAGGACTACACGTTCGAGGCGCGATACCTCGGAACTCGCGGCGTGCATCTCGATTTGCAGGACCGAATAAACGTTCAGTCTCCTGTTACAGCGACGAATTCCCTGCCCACCTACTTCGCGGCTCCATCTCAGGCTACGCTCAACGCTCTTCCGCTCACCCTCAGTACGCTGCAGGGTGAGTCTAATATTGTTCCGCTGTACGCAAACGCCGGCTTTACAAATCCCGCGCTGGTTGAGGATGCACCGTTCGGCTGGTCGACGTATCACGGCCTCGCATTGCAGCTCAACCGCCGGTTTTCGAATGGGCTGCAGTTCCAGGGCGCATACACGTGGAGCCATCTGATCGACAACAGCACGGCGGATTTCAACACCACCGCATTGACGCCGCGACGAGCGGAAGATTTTCAGGATCTGTCCATTGAAAAGGCCAGCTCAGCGCTGGACCGCCGTCAACGCCTGACGCTGGCAATACATTACGATGTTCCGTGGTTTAAGAAGTCCAACTGGGTGATGAAGAATATCGTTGGGAATTGGACATTCGCGCCGATTTACACTTATGAGAGCCCGGAGTTGGCTACCGTCCAGAGTGGTCTGGATTCAAATCTGAATGGGGATTCGGCTGGCGACCGCGTCATCGTCAACGGCAACGGCGTTACGGGTACGGGAAGCGGAGTGACCGCGCTCACGAACTCTGCCGGCCAGACTGTTGCTTACCTTGCCAACAATCCGAATGCGCAATACATCGTCGCAGGGCCTGGCGCCTATGCGAACGCGGGCCGCAACACCCTTCCACTGCGCCCGATCGACAACATAGACCTTAGCCTTTACAAGAATTTCAATGTCAATGAGCGGTGGAGACTGCAGTTCGGTGCGCAGTTCCTTAACGCCCTGAACCATCCGCAATTTGTGCCAGGATTCACGGATCGGGTCGACAATCCGACTGTGCTGAACAACGGTGCCGTGGATCGCAATTTTCTCACGCCCGGGAACACGCTGTTCAACAATCCGGAAGCGGTGTTTTCAAGCAGTCCGCGGAATATCCAGGTCTCGGCGAAATTGTTCTTCTAAATCGGCGGTCTCGGCTTTTCAGTTCCTGCTGACGGCGCGGCACGCCGAAATCGATTGCGGGCGCGGACAATCCGCGCTCGCATTTTGACGTATCAGTCGACGGCGCCGCTGTGCTCCGCGCGGCGTGGAGCATGTCGGATCGTGGGCACCCAGATCCTGGAGCACCACGTCCGCCTGACCGCAGCCTCCATATTTAAAATTTAAACCTCACGAGTCTGTAGTTTCAGAGCGGTGCGATAGACTTGAAAACCGACAGGAGAACCATCGATGAATCGACTGACTTGCGCCGTGATTGCCCTGCTAGCCGCGCCTGCGTTCGGCGCTCTGCCCGTAGTGCCGGCGAGCGATCAGGCCGCGCTGCTGAAAAGCAGCGACAAGAAACTGGCGGCGAACAAGAAGGCGGCTTACGACTTTTATCGCATCGTGCTGCGGGGACTGCGTCTCGATCAGGCCGATAAGTATATGCGGGAGGATTACATGCAGCACAATCCGAACGCCGATACCGGCCTGAAGGGGTTCAAGGCGTATTTCACGAAGCTGGGCGGGCCGAAAGATATTCCGGAAACCATTCCGGGGCTCGTGGCGATACAGGCGGAGGGCGATTACGTCACGCTGTCGTTCGTGCGCGAGTACGACGATCCGGCGCAGAAGGGGAAGAAGTACACGACGACGTGGTTCGACATGTTCCGGTTCGATAATAACGGCAAGATTGCCGAGCATTGGGATTCGGCGCTTAAGGCACAGTAAGGACAGTAATGACAATGCGCATTCGTTTCTCCGTTCTGCTGGCGGCCTCGGCGATGGTGGTGCCCGGGGTTTACGCGCAGAAGGCAAAAGATAATCCGGCGGACTGGCCGATGTATACGCGGGACCTGGCTGGGACGCGCTATTCGCCGCTCAAGCAGATCCACGCGGGGAATGTCTCAAAGCTAACCGAGGCATGGACCTTTAAGCTGACCGCGCCCGCGCCGGCGGCTGCGTCGGCTTCTGAGCCTGCGCCCGCCGCGGGTGGAGGCGACTTCGCGGCAGAGGCTGCTGGTCGAGGACGGGGTGGAGGACGCGGCGGTCCGGCGGCGAATCCAGAAGCGACGCCGATTGTCGTCAATGGATTGATGTATCTGCCGGCGGGCAGGCGGGTGATTGCGCTCGATCCGGAAACGGGCAAAGAGGCGTGGACGGCCCAGTTGCCATTCGCGACGACTGCGCGCGGGGTGGCGTACTGGCCGGGGGATGCGAACAATCCTCCGCGAATTATTCTGACGGCTGGACCGCACCTGATCGGGCTGAACGCGAATTCGGGCAAGATCGATCCGGGGTTCGGGAAGGAAGGGATCGTGGACATCGAGGTGCCATGGAACGGGGTGCCGTCGATTTTCAAGAACGTGGTCATGCTGGGGGCGACGGTGGGAGAGATTCCGATCGGGCCGCCGGGCGATTCCCGGGCGTACGATGCGCGCACGGGCGCGAAGTTGTGGGAATTTCATACGGTTCCGCAACCTGGGGAGCCGGGGTTCGGAAGCTGGGAGAAAGACAGCTGGAAGGGCTTTTCCGGGGTGAACGTTTGGGGATGGTATCTGACGGCCGACGAACAGCGCGGCATCCTCTATATGCCGTTGGGCAGCCCGGCGGGGAATTACTACGGCGGGGATCGGCCGGGGAACAATTTATTCGGGAATTCCATCGTGGCAGTGGATGCGAATACGGGCAAGTATCTGTGGCATTTCCAGACCGTGCATCATGACCTGTGGGACTCGGATCTGCCTCCGGCGCCGAGTTTGATCGACATTACGGTGAACGGGAAGAAGGTGCCGGCACTGGCGGCGATCGGCAAAACGGGATGGATGTTCATTCTCGACCGGGTGACGGGGAAGCCGGTGTTCGGGGTGGAGGAGCGTCCGGTGGCGAAGGGCGATGTGCCGGGCGAGTGGTATTCGCCGACGCAGCCGTTTCCGCTGAAACCGCCGGCGCTGGCGCGCACCAGTTACAAGCCGGAAGACATGGTGACGGCGGCGGACACTACGCCGGAACATGTGAAGGCCTGCCAGGCGTTTGTCGAGAAGAGCGGTGGATTTTATAATTCCGGGCCGTTCACGCCGTTCCTTTATCACGAAACCGGGGCACCTGCGAAGAGCACCATGATCTTCCCGGGAAACGGCGGGGCGAACTGGGGCGGGACGGCGGCGGATCCGAAGACAGGGTATGTTTACGTGCAGACGCACGACTCGGCGCTGGTGGGCTGGATGGAAAAGAAAGATCCGAATGGGAACTACGGCAGCGGCAACGGATCGCCGCAACTCTACGACCGGGGCAGTGTGGATGGGGCGGGTCCGTATCACGGCTTCAGCGCGCAGGTGAAGGACGCGAACGGCAAAGTCATCGGCAATTGGCCATGCCAGAAACCACCATGGGGGCGTTTGTTCGCGGTGAACGCGAATACGGGCGACATCGCGTGGCAGGTGCCGCTGGGTATCACCGAGGCACTGCCGGAAGGCAAGCAGAATACCGGCGGGAGCGGGAGCGCGGGACCGATCGTAACGGCGGGAGGTCTGGTGTTCATCGGCGCGACCAACGACAGCCGGTTCCGCGCGTTCGATTCGAAGACCGGCAAAGAGCTTTGGGCGACGAAACTGGCGCGGAATGCAAATGCGAACCCGATCACCTACCAGGGGAAGAACGGCAAGCAGTATGTGGCGGTGATTGCGACCGACTCGGTGGCCGTGTTTGCGCTGCCTTAGAAGAACAACGATATAAATCGGGGCAACGAAAACGGATTGGCAAACGTCTGGTTCGAGAGGTCGTGAGGTAAGATTCGAATTGCTTAAGACGCTCCGTTTTATTCCATTTTTTCTGATTGCGCTGGGAATCGACGCACAGACAGTCCGCTTCCAGACTACGTTTGGCGGTATAGACGTGGTGCTCACACCGACCACGACTCCTCTGACGGTCGCCAACTTTATGAACTACGTGGACAGCGGGGCTTTCAGCAATACGATCTTTCACCGGTCGCTCAGCCCGAGCGCGGCCAGCGCGGCGCCGCCCTACATTATCCAGGGCGGGGGCTACGTGCTGGGACCGGCTAACATTCCTGTTCTCTATGGCCCGCTGAACCCTCCCGTTACCAATGAGTTCAACAGCGCGAGTTGCCCCTGCAACATCCTGGGTACGCTCGCGATGGCACTAACAGCGAGCAGCATCGACAGCGGCACAAATCAGTGGTACTTCAACCTGTCCGACAATGCCAGCAGTTTCGACAGCGGAGATTATACGGTTTTTGGAAACATAGCGAACAACGCCAGCCTCGCGGTCGCAAACAATATCAACGCGCTGAACACCTGGAGCGTGGACTTCGGCCAGGACGCGGATTTCGCCAATCTTCCTCTGCAGAATTATTCGTGTCCGAATCCAACGTGCCCCCTGGTACAGATGGCCAACTATGTTTTCGTGAACTCGATCGGGCCGATAACGGCGCCGACGGTAACAGCCGCAGGAGTCGCGGATGCGGCGACTTCCTCGAACAACAGCAAGATGGGCATCTCGCCCGGTGAGATCATCACCCTTTATGGCTCGAACTGGAACACGACGACGCCGAGCTATATGGGGCCGAGTTTGCCGCCGGGACAGGCAGTCACGCTGACACTCGACAGCGCGGGGTCGGTGAATACGAATCTCGACGGTACGCAGGTGACGTTCAACGGCGTACCGGGCGCAATGGACTTCACAACGGATGAGCAGATCGCGGTGGTCGTTCCCTACGAAATCGCGGGCCAAAGCACGGTGAATGTCGTGGTGTCGTATCTGGGCGGGTCATCCAGTTCGATGCAGTTTAATGTGGTCCCGACGACGCCAGGACTGTTTACGCTCAATCAAGCAGGGAGCGGGGATGCGGCGATTATTCGTCTCAGCGATGCATCCGTGATCAGCGCGAGCAACCCGGCTTCCGTGGGCGATTTCCTGGAACTTTACGGCGAGGGCTATGGGGTGGCGACACCGAGTACGAGCTTGCCCGATGGAGCTGTTGTGGGCAGCGTTCTGCCGGTTCCGGCGGCTACGACCGTGTTGATGATCGATGGGCAGCCGGTGGCCACGCAGTACGCAGGCGGCGCCGGTGGGGATGTCAACGGCGTCATGCAGGTCAACTTTACTGTGCCGCAGCTGGCGCCGGGGAGTCATCAGATTCAGGTGAAGGTGGGGAGCGCGGTGAGCCCTGCCGGGGTTACTTTGGCTACGAAGTAAGAACGCCGGCGGCAAGACCGCCAGCGCCACATCCGTTCAGTGGCGGAAGTGGCGGATGCCGGTGAAGACCATGGCGACACCCAGACGGTCCGCGGCCGCGATTACGTCGGCGTCCTTCACCGATCCGCCCGGCTGGATGAAGGCGGTCGCGCCGTGCTTCGCGGCTTGCTGCAGCCCGTCGGGAAACGGGAAATAGGCATCCGAAGCGACGACAGCGCCGTCGAGCGGGAGATTCGCTTTCATCGCGCCGAGATTTACGGAATCGACGCGGCTCATTTGTCCCGCGCCGACAGCGACCGTTTGCCCTGGGCGCGCGTAAACGATGGCGTTCGATTTGACGTGCTTGACCACTTTCCACGCAAACTCGAGGGCCACCCATTCCTGAGCGGTGGGGGCGCGGCGGGTCTTTACTTCGCAGGCCGTCCTGTCGAAACCAGCATCGTCGGGCGTCTGAGCGAGGTATCCGCCGGAGATGCTTCGTACGACCAGCGGGTCGCGCGCCGCAGTGACCTGGACCAGGCGGATATTCTTCTTCGCCTGTAGAATGGCGAGGGCGGGCGCGGAGTATGCCGGGGCGGCGATCGCTTCGACGAAGAGCTTCGCGAGTTCGGTCGCGGTCTCTTCGTCGACTTCCCGATTCAACCCGATTACGCCGCCGAACGCGGAGATCGGGTCGCATTCGAGCGCCTTCCTGT
>Ga0206860_10146_pt1 | contig 16713 bp, 16 predicted proteins | sample Alteio_BWOrgCont_44_FD_152624 | JGI IMG/M metagenome (GOLD analysis project Ga0206860, IMG submission 152624) | Enriched cells from forest soil in Barre Woods Harvard Forest LTER site, Petersham, Massachusetts, United States -... | ecosystem: Environmental > Terrestrial > Soil > Temperate forest >...
CGACCTAGTCAAGGCGGTGGCGGGAAAAAGCTTTGTTGACCTGCCCGAAGCGGATGTTTGCTGTGGCAGCGCGGGAACTTACAATTTGACCGAGCCCGAAATGGCCGGACGTTTGCAACGGCGCAAAACCGAAAATATTCTCAAAACTGAAGCGGACCTGGTCGTCACGTCCAATCCAGGGTGCCTGTTGCAAATCCGCGCCGGTTTGGAAAAAGCCGGATCCCGCGCGCAGGTGATACACATTGCCGACTACCTCGCTCAGGCAATCCAGCCGCCGCCCACCACCAAATCGCCGTCATAGAAAACGCAGGCCTGCCCGGGAGTGATGGCGCGTTGCGGAGTATGCAGAATCACCTTCGCTTCGCCGCCGGCCAGCGGTTGAACAGTGGCAGGCGTGCCAGGATGGTTGTAGCGGATTTTGGCCGAGACTTGCAATTCCCCCGGCGGCTGATCGAACGGAATCCAGTTGCAATTGCGCACAGTGAATTCAGCGCGATCCAAGGCGGAATCATCCCCCACAATCACGCGGTTCCGCGCAGCGTCCAGCTCAATCACATAAAGCGGCTTGGGCGATGACAACCCAAGTCCCTTGCGCTGGCCGATGGTGTAAAATTCGATGCCGTCGTGATGGCCGAGCAATTGCCCCTGCATATTGACAATTTCGCCCTGATGCTTTTGCGCCAGTCCGGCGACGGAGAGAAATTTGCCGTAATCCTTGTCCGGCACAAAACAAATTTCCATGCTTTCCTCCTTGTCCGCCGTTTTCAACTGGCACTCGCGGGCGACCTGGCGTGTGTCCTGTTTGGTTTTTTCGCCGAGGGGAAAGAGGGAGCGGGCCAGTTGGTTCTGGCGCAATGAAAAAAGAAAATAGCTCTGGTCCTTGCGCGGGTCGCAGCCCTTTTTCAAGAGCATCCGGCCGTCGGGACGTTTTTCCAGTCGCGCAAAATGGCCGGTGGCAATGAAATCACCGCCCAGTTGCCGCGCGCGGTCAAGCAATGCGCCGAATTTCAATTTCTCATTGCACATGACGCAGGGATTGGGTGTGCGCCCCGCCTTGTATTCCTCGGCAAAATAATGGATGACCTGTTTTTGAAAGGCATCTGCTTCGTCAATAAGATAATATGGAATGCCCAGCTTATGGCAAACGCTGCGGGCGTCCGTCACCGCCTGCGGGCCGCAGCATTTGTCCTCGGCGCGGGAGACGCAATCCTGGGGCCACAACTTGAGCGTGATGCCGACGACGTCATAACCCTGCTCCAAAAGCAACGCCGCCGCCGCGGAGGAATCGACTCCGCCGCTCATCCCAATAACGACCCGAGTTTTTGTGGCTTCCGACATACTGAGAGAATAGACGCAATTGCACTCCGCGCCAAGCCGCGAGTTCGTGTTGTTGCGAGATCGAAGCGGCGCAGTTTAAGGCGTCGCAGGATGAAGCTGGATGCATCAACAAATGGTTTTCCGCCGCTATCAACCGTTCTGCTTTCGATTGATTATCCTTGACATAAATGTCATAAAAATGCCTTCATAAGATATGCGCCATGCCAGCATTAACGAATTTTAATGCTGGCATGGCGCATATCGAGTTTCCCAATATTTTTATTTAAAATTGGCAAATGATTCGTTCGGTGAAATTTTACGGTGGAGGTTTTCCGGTGAAGATATGTCGACTTAACCGCGAGTTAATCAACCCGCTTTGGTCGCGATCAAGGTCAGCCTTTGCCACCACCAGACGATTTTCCCATCCTCCTCCCCGATCTGGAAAAGACTTTTGGCTGACGCTGGAGCGCAACGGATCAATTCAAGGACTTTGATCCGATTTTCATCAGGCGTGGCCGCGGTTTCAAAGTACCAATTCAAATCCGGCTGTTTGAAAGGAAATATTTTTACCGAGGCGACGGCCAACCCGTAAGTTTCACAAATGGCGGACCAGACGCGCGGGGTCAGAAAGCGGTTGTGGCTCGGATCACGCAGCTTTTCCAGGGAATGAATCCAGGCTTCGGCCTCCGGTTGATCATCGGCCACCGTACCATCAATAAGCAGATAATATCCGCCGGGTTTCAGGACGCGCGCCGATTCGGAAACAAACTTCTCCGGAAAACTGAAATGATGCGCGGCCACCCGGCAGGTCACCAGGTCAAATGACTCGCTGGCATGGGGAAATTGTTCCGCCGGATGCTGGATGGTCTTGACGGTCAATCCGCGTTCGGTAGCTGTCTGCGCTGCCTTGTCCAGCATCGGTTGGGCGATATCCGCCAGCGTGACGTCGTGCCCGAGCGAAGCGAGAAAAAGGCCGGTGTGCCCGGCGCCGGTGGCCACATCAAGAACTTTGGCGCGGGTTGGCAGGTGGATGGACTTGAGGGTGGCCTGCACGTCCTCCACATTTTCCAAAATATGCCCCTTGCCATAGCTTTCGCTACGGCGGGCAAATTGCTCCTGCGCCGCCCGCTGAATATCGTCGAGTTTCATGGAAATATCGGGTTTGATTTCCGCTACAAATTTTTGCGGATCGTCCGGCGTAATGACAACTGTTTTGTCGGCAAAACGTAACACGACGGCTTTTTTTGCATCGGTGGCGAAGGCTCGGTAAACGCCGAACTTCTTGTTGCGAAACCAGCCTGTGAAGGAGAAAAACCCGCCGTTGCCAAAGAGGCGCAACGACCCCTGTAGCGCGTCTGGATCAACCACCGCCGAATTTAGACGGGATAAATCCAGGCGACTCGTCCACCCCGGCCTTTTGACAATGAGCGCCGTGTCTGTAAGGACATAGCCCCGCACCATAAAGGCTGCGCTCACCACCAAGCTCAGAACAGGAACTAAAATGAGAAGCCAGCCAATCCAGGGTGGGACCAAGGAAATTCCCATGGCGCGAAGCAAAACGTTGCTACCAAAGCAAATTAACAAGCCTAGCCATGGTAAGAGAAGGCATATGACGGTGCAAACCGCCGTCATGAGGATAAGTGGAGCACCCCACGACGCCTTGAACGAAACTTCCTTCATGCCGCAGGCTGCGCCGGACTGAAGGCCGCGACAACCTTTGGGCGCGTCATAAAAATGAGGAGCAGGACGGGATAGGCAAGACCGATCACCATGCCAAAAATGCCACCGATAATCGACGCGATCATCATAAACCCTGCCGGGCCATTGGCGTTGTTGTGGGACATGATTGAGGCAAAAACCATCACCATCACGAAGCTGCCAATGACACAAGCGATGATCGAGTAAATGGCATAACCGATCGAAATGATGCGCGCCCAATTCTGCAACATCAGCAAGCCGATTCCCGCCGCCAACAACAGAACGGAAACGATACCGCCCAGCGGGATGGATATCTTCATCCAGGCGGCGTACATGGAGTTATCTTGCATCTGTTGCAAGATTGGGTTCGCACCCGTGTTCATGTGTGACATAACGAGCGTTGAAAACAGCAGGCCGACCAGGCCGAACAGGGCAAACCCGATGTTGAGAATCCCAAAAATCGTCACCGAAATAGGCCTCTTTTGCATAGCGCAGCTTAGAACCCCTGCCCCGCGATTCAAGGGCAAAGTGCCGCGCAACAGATTTCGCGCGTGACGAGGCGCGGGCTTGGTGTATTTTTAACTGACTGTGACGACCGCCGATGCCATTAAGCTTTTGGAAAAATTCCGCGAAGGCAAAGTAACCCTGCCCGTGGCGCTCCGGGCCTTCCAGGCGCCGCCGGTGAAAGACCTTGGGTTTGCCCAAGTGGATACGCATCGGGCGTTGCGCAAGGGTTTTGCGGAAGTCATTTACGCTGCCGGCAAGACTGGTCCGCAGATTGTCAAAATCGCTGCTGCCATCCTTAAACATGAAGAACGCCTCCTTATCACACGCCTCACGCCCGATCAGGCGCGGTTGGTGCGAAAAAAATTCAGGTCCGCCGTTTTCCATTCTGTGGCGCGCTGCGTGACCATCGAGAAAAAACCTTTCGCCAAACGACCGGGGACCATCGCCGTTGTTTGCGCAGGGACGAGTGACTTGCCGGTGGCCGAGGAGGCAGTTGTCACCGCCGACATTATGGGGAATCGGGTGGAACGGATTTATGACGTGGGCGTGGCCGGGTTGCATCGGCTGCTGAACAAGTTGGAGGTGATCCGCAGCGCCCAGGTGGTAATTGTCGTCGCCGGGATGGAAGGGGCTTTGCCAAGCGTCGTCGCCGGATTGGTAAGCCGACCGGTCATTGCTGTGCCAACGAGCATCGGTTATGGCGCGAATTTTGCCGGGTTGACGCCTCTTTTGAGCATGCTCAACAGTTGCGGGAGCGGGGTTACGGTAGTCAACATAGACAATGGGTTTGGCGCAGGCTACGCTGCCAGCCAAATTAATGCCCTGTGCGCGGGCAGCTTATGAAAACACTTTATCTCGATCTTTTTAGCGGCATCAGCGGGGACATGTTCATGGGCGCTTTGCTGGATGTGGGGCTTGATTATCCACACCTGGCCGGCGAGTTGCAAAAGTTGAAGCTGGAGGGTTATCACTTGCATGTTTCCCGGGGCAAACGCGCGCAAATCGAGGGAATAAAATTTGACGTTCACCTCGGACACCATTCCCACGGGCACGAACATGAACATGGGCATGCGCATCAGCATGAGCACGAGCACGAACATGAGCACGGACGCAATTATGCGGAAATCAAACAACTGCTCCTGAGCAGCGGCCTTTCAACGTGGGCCAGGGAAAAGGCCATCGCGGTATTTGAGCGCGTTGCAGTAGCCGAGGGGAAAATTCACGGTGTGCCGCCGGAGAAAGTCCACTTTCACGAAGTGGGCGCGGTGGATTCCATCATTGATATCGCGGGGGCCTGCATCGGGCTGGAATTTTTTGGAAAGCCGCGCGTGCTGGCCAGCCAGCCGATTGATGGCACGGGCTGGATCGATTGCGCGCACGGACGCTTTCCCGTTCCGGCTCCGGCCACGCTCGAAATCCTGGCGGCGCGTGGAGTGGCGCTGACGCAATGCGAAGAACCGCACGAGTTGATCACCCCGACGGGGGCGGCCTTGCTGGCAGAATTTGTGGAGGAATTCGGGCCGATGAAAAATTTTACCCCGGCCCGCATCGGCTTCGGCCTTGGTTCGCGCGACAACCCAACGCGCCCAAACGTCTTGCGAGCCATCCTGGGGGAAAGCAGCACAGCGGCCTTGCAACACGATTGGGAGAGCGACTCCATCGCGGTCCTGGAAACAAACCTGGATGACGTCAACCCCGAGATACTCGGGCATTTCATGGAAACAGCCCTGGCGGCGGGCGCGCTGGATGTCAGTTACGCACCGCTGCAAATGAAAAAGAACCGGCCCGGCTTCCTGCTCACTGTTTTGTGCGCGGCGGCGCAAGCCGACAAGTTCAGCGAATTGATTTTGCGGGAGACGAGCGCGTTTGGGGTTCGCCGCCACATGGCAGAACGCCGGAAATTGCGGCGCGAGTTTCAAATGGTGCAAACGACTTTTGGGGACGTCAGCATGAAGATCGGCAAGCTGGACGGGCATGTGCTACAGGCCGCGCCCGAATTCGAGTCGTGCAGAAAACTCGCCGAAAAGGAAAAGCTTCCGCTGAAACAAATTTACGAAGCGGCCATGGCAGCGTGGAACAACTCGCGCTGAACCGGCGCCCTCAAGTCATCGGGTATTCTGTTTTGGTGCAAATGCCGGGCTGCGGAATGGGGTAGCGCCCATCGGCATCAGGCATCACCGGGGCCGGACCGTCCATCGTCATTGTCGCCACATGCGGTGCTAATTCGTGGGTGTCGTTAAGCATCTGGTCGAAGGTGATTTCCTGGCCGGTATGACCGGCCCAGCGGCCCATGGAGGTGACAACGCTGGCGTAAACGCCGCGCTTCACTTCGCTGTAGGGTTTGTCGTCGCGGATGGCGTCCACCAAATCGTTCCATTCGTTTACGTAAGGATTCGTCTGGTCCCCTTTGATATCGGATGTCCAAAGCAAATTGTTGTAATGGGCCTTTTCCCCCATGTAAGCCGGCCATTTTGCCCGATCCGTTGATGACGGCGGTGATGATTTTGATTTCGAGTGATTTTCCTTGTAGCCCTTGTAAGTGCTGGAAGGCATCCCGCAATCGCCGCTTTTCGAGACAACGGCATAGCCTTTGGTGCCGTGCGCGTAACTGGCGTAGATGGGAAGGCAGCCATACATGCAACGCCCCTCCAACAACATTTTGGTCCCGTCGTCGAATGTGTATTCCGCAGAATAGGTGTCAAAATTTTGATCGACATCATTGCCCCGGTAATGGCGACCGCCCATCGTCTGGACTTTGACCGGCCAGGCGTTCTTCATCCAGCAAAGATGGTCAATAATGTGAATGTTAAAGTCGCTGTAACATCCGCCGCTGGCCCAAATAAAACTGTGAAACCGCGAAATCTGATAGGCCACTTCGGTGATGTCCGCGGGTTTGCGCGGCGAAAAACAGGCCGCAACCGGTTCCCCAACGCGATAGCCGCGCATGAGAATAATGTCGCCAATGTCATCGTGAATGCGATGGGACAGTTCTTGCAAGGCCCGTTGGTGACGGGACATCAAGCCCACTCCAACTTTGAGATTCTTGGCGCTGGCCTCGTCAGCCAGCTTGAGCATCCGGCGCGAAGTAGGGCCATCCGCCGTCAGCGGTTTTTCCATGAAAACGTTCAGCCCCTTTTTAATGGCATATTCAAAATGCAACCAACGAAATGCCAGCGGCGTGGTTAAAATCACGATATCGCCCGGCTTCAAACAATCCATCGCGTTTTTGTAGCCGTCGAACCCGACAAATTTTCGTTCGGGCGGCACGTCCATGTGGACATGGTCCTTGGACAGCCCCTGATGGCTGCTGTTGAGCTTCTCTTCAAAAACGTCAGCCATGGCGACCAGTTTGACCGGGCCGCGCTTGACACCCATGGCTTGGGAGGCTGCGCCCGTTCCTCGTCCGCCACACCCGACCAGCGCCACCTGTATGGTGTCATCGCTGGCGGCATGGACGTATGGAACGCTTACACCCGCCAAGGCGGAGATGGCGGCCACGCGACCGGTGGTTTTGATAAATTCACGACGTGAGGAGGTGGGATTCAATTCATTCATAATTATTCAGCTTGGTGTAATGGACGTTGAAAACAGACAATCATTCAAAAAACCTTGTCTCCCTTTCTTTCGGATTTGCGTGGCAATCATAATGCGCGCCCGTGGCGCTGGTCATGAGATTAAAGTTCGGAGCCACATGTTGCAAGCCTTAGGGTGCGATGGTCGTCTCAGCCAGCACTTCCACGGGAGCTGGTTTCTCAAGCAGGCCGCCCTTGACCATCGCCTGAGCCACCATAAAAGTGCCGATGGCGCCTTCTATTTTATTCTCGCCAAAATACGGGCTTCCGTACAGTTGATAGCCTTGGGTGAGCAATTTGTTCACCTCCTTGTCCAGCGCCGCCCAACTGTCCGCCGTCGCGGTTTTATATTCGATGATTTTCATGGAGGCATGGAAAACCTGCCAGCGTCTTTTGTCAATGACGGCTAAGGAAACATTGAAGTCTTCGCGTGAACCAATTAGTGTGCGCACTGAAGAAATATGAGGAAGTGGGTGAGAGTTTCAACAGTCGTTGCCCTGTTGTGCATTGCGCTGCCAAACAGCCGATCCCAAGCCCCTGCCCCGCGTCCCAACATTCTTCTGATTCTAGCGGACGATGTCGGGTTTTCCGATTTGAGCTGCTACGGCTCGGAGATTGCCACACCCAACCTGGACAAACTGGCCACGGAAGGCCTGCGCTTCACGCAGTTTTACAACGCGGCCCGCTGCTGTCCGTCGCGGGCAACACTATTGACCGGGTTATATCCACAGCAAGCCGGAATGGGCGACATGGCTGGCGGACAAAAAATAGGACCCTTGGGCTACGAAGGGCGTTTGATGGATCGCTGCGTGACGATTCCCGAAGTTCTCAAACCTGCCGGCTACCGCTGTTACATGGTTGGCAAATGGCACCTGGGCGCGCAGCCCAATCCGATAGAGCGGGGCTTCGACGAGTTTTACGGCATGCTTGGCGGCTTCAGCACTTTCTGGGAGGAACATCCCAACTACTCGCGTTTGCCGGCGAACCACGCGCGCCGCGAATATCCGCCCGGCCAGTTTTACTCGACCGACGTTTTTGGCGATTACACCCTCGATTTCCTTGCCGATGCGCGCCGGACGCCGGACAAACCGTGGTTTCTGTATCTGGCGTTCAACGCCGCACACTTCCCGTTGCACGCCCCGGAATCGGAAATCGCCAAATATGAAAAAGTTTACCAGCAAGGCTGGGACAAAATTCGCGAACAACGTTTTGCGCGGTTGAATGCACTGGGCATCCTCTCCAAGGAAACAGCCCTGACGCCACGCGGCTTCATTCCCGCCAACTGGTCCAACAAGCAGACCGGTTGGGCTGACAAATATAATCCTCCGTGGGATTCCCTGCCTGCCGACCGCCGCGCCGACCTTGCCCGGCGCATGGCCGTGTACGCCGGCATGGTGGATCGCATGGACCAAAACATCGGCCGGGTGCTGGCCGACTTGCGCCGACATGGGGAGCTTGATAACACGCTCGTCATTTTTCTGTCTGACAATGGCGCGTGCGCCGAGTGGGACCCTTATGGTTTCGACGGCAAAAGTGGCCCGTACAATATCCTGCACAAAGGCGACGACCTGAAAAAAATTGGCGGCCCGCAGAGTTATGTCAGTTACGGCAGCGCCTGGGCCAATGCCTGTAACACACCGTGGCGGCTCTACAAGCACTACGATCACGAAGGCGGCATCTCCACGCCTTGCATCGTACGATGGCCGGCCATCACGAAACGCAATGGAGAATGGGACGACACACCCAGCCACATTCTTGACCTGCTGCCAACGTTCATCGAGATCGCCGGAGCCAAATACCCGAAGACATTCAGCGGCCACACCATTCTGCCATTGGAAGGCCGAAGCCTGCTGCCGGTGCTGAAGGGTGAACCAGCGCCGCCGCGAACGCTTTTCTTCGAACACGAAGGCAACCGCGCCGTGCGCGAGAACCGCTGGAAGCTCGTCTCGCTCAAAGGCCATCCGTGGGAATTGTATGATTTCGAGAAAGACCGCTCAGAGTTAAACGATGTGGCCGCGCAACAACCGGAAATCGCCGCCCGTCTGGCCAAAGCCTGGGACGAATGGGCGGAACGTTGCCATGTGCGCCGGCCAAAACCCGGCCCCGCTCGTGAAGAAGAAAAAGACGCGGCTCCCATTGGAAAAAACAAGGAGCATGAAGATTGAATAATTGTTTTTGCGGCGATGCCATGTAAAGTCAGGCCGTCATGCGCAAGCAATTGAAGAAGCGCGCGCCGCGATTGGCTCGCAGCCAGTCCGGCCCCGCCATCGGCGATTATCTCATCGCCAGGCTTTATGCCCTCGGCGTTCGCCATGTTTTTGGCATTCCCGGAGATTACGTTCTTGGGTTCTACGATGCTTTGCAAAAAAGCCGATTGCAAATCATCAACACGTGCGACGAACAGGGCGCGGGCTTTGCGGCGGATGCTTATGCGCGGGTCCGCGGCCTTGGGGTGGTGTGTGTCACTTATTGCGTGGGCGGGTTGAAAGTGGCCAACACCACCGCCGAAGCCTTCGCTGAAAAATCGCCGGTGGTCGTCATCAGCGGCGCTCCGGGCATGGGCGAGCGCGAGAAAAATCCGCTGCTGCATCACAAGGTCCGCGAATTCGACACGCAAAAACGGGTCTTTGAACAATTGACAGTGGCCTCAACAGTGCTGGACGATCCGCAAACTGCGCTGCAGGAGATTGATCGCGTGCTGCTGGCGGCATTGCGTTACAAGCGGCCAGTTTACATCGAATTGCCGCGCGACCGCGTGACGATGACCGGCGTCGCGCATCATAAGCCGCTCGAGTTTCATGAGACAAGCGATCCCATCACCTTGCGCGAGGCACTGGCGGAGGCTGTGGCCATGATGAATCGCGCCCGGCAACCGGTCATTCTGGCCGACGTGGAAGTGCACCGGTTCGGTTTGCAGAAGGAACTGCTGAAGCTGGCCGAAAAATCTAACATCCCGGTGGCGGCCACGATCATGGGCAAATCCGTCATCGGCGAAAGCCATGCCTTATATCTCGGAGTTTATGAAGGGGCAATGGGACGGGAGGAAGTGCGGCGTTACGTGGAGGAAAGCGATTGCGTCCTCATGCTCGGCGCGTTTATGACGGACATCAACCTGGGCATTTTCACGGCGCGACTTGACCCGGCGCGTTCCATCACTTCAACCAGCGAGAAGTTAAGCATTCGCTATCACAATTTTGAAGGGGTTGGTTTCAAGGATTTTCTGCGCGGATTGCTCAAGGCCCCTTTGCGCCGCCGGGCCAGAATGAAAATTTCCCGGCCTGAGCCTTCCGCGCCGTTCCTGCCTTTGGCGAAAAGAAAAATCACCATCCGGCGCCTTTTCCAGCGATTAAACGCATTTCTGCGCGACGACACCGTGGTGATTTGCGACGTAGGCGACTCTCTTTTTGGAGCGCTGGATTTATTTATACACGAGCATACGGAATTTTTGGGCACGGCCTATTACGCTTCGATGGGGTTTGCGGTTCCGGCGGCCATCGGGGTGCAATTGGCGGATGCCAAACGCCGTCCGCTCGTCCTGGTTGGCGACGGCGCGTTTCAAATGACGGGCATGGAACTGACCACGGCCATTCGTTATCATCTGAACCCGATTGTCGTGCTGCTCAATAATTCGGGTTACGGCACGGAACGGCACATTCAGGATGGGTCTTACAACGATTTGATTCCCTGGAATTATCACCTGTTGCCGAAAGTGCTTGGCGCCGGGCATGGGTTCGCAGTGGAAACGGAAGAGCAATTGGATCAGGCACTACGACAGGCTGAAAACGAAAAGGAAAGCTTCTCGTTAATAGATGTCCGTCTCGATCCGATGGACCGCTCCCCTGCCCTGCATCGTCTGGCCCGCAATCTAGCCAAGAGACTGTAAGAAGTTAGTGGCCGAGCAGCGCCTTCATCGTTTCGGCGGCTTTTTTAAAGTCGATCTTTTTGACCGTTGACGCAGCGGTGTTTGTCGCAATGGAATCCAGCAAGGCCGCAAGGGCTTTTTGCGCGATTTCGGGGGAAGTAAGCCCGGCCTCGCCGGCGCCGAGGTTGACGAGGTGAATGTCAGGCAGCGGAAGCGTGAGGCTCGCGCCGGTCGAAAATAAGCCAGTGAGGCGCAACCGCGTACCGGTAATGAAAAGGTCATTGATTTGAAATTTCTTGCCAGGCTTGCCGGCGGCGGACGGTGACGCCGCTGGCTTGGGTTCGCTTGGGGGCGTATCAGGATGACGGCTGACGTAAGCATTCACGTTTTTCTGGATCTCGGTCAGGTTGTTCTTCTTCCATCCGCCCTCGACGGTGATTTCCGGGGATTTCACAGTGACGCTGTCAATGATTACTTTGTGGGAGAGTACAGACGCCAGGTCCACGCGGATGCTGATGTCGCCCACCTTGATTGCGACTGGGGTGGTATAGCCGGGCGGATTGCCAATGGACAATCCTTTCAATTGCGCGCGGCCCGCCAGGAGCCAGACATCGGCGCTGTCGAGTTTGACCTCCGCCAGCACGACGCGCGGGCCGATCGATTCGATGCGATTTTTCACAACGCGCCCGATGAAAAACATGGACACCAGCACAGCCACCACAACCAGCGCGATAACGCCGATGCTGATGCGAATAAGCAGCTTCTTCATGTATCCTTCTTTGTCGTCCACAAAGTAGCCGTTCCCAAGATGGATGCCAGATTTATTGGGATGAGATAGGCATTTCTCCCGCCAGGATACGTAGGCGCAGTTCCACGTCATCAATGACATTGTCCGGAGTAGAAGTGCCAGCTGTGAGTCCCACCGTTTCCACGCCAACAAGCCACTCGGCCCGCAAGTCGCGCGCGTCTGCCACATGATGCACCCGGGGACAAAACCGGCGGCAGGTGGCCGCCAATTCGCGCGTGTTGTTACTGTGGGCACCGCCAATCACAATCACCACGTCGGCCCGTTGCGCGACCTCAATCGCCGCCGCCTGTCGCTGTTTTGTCGGCTGGCAAACGGTGTCAAGGAAACGGATTTCTGAGCGCGGAAAACGGCGGCGCATCACTCCGACCAGATGTCGGACCCGGTCAATCGGCTGGGTGGTCTGGGCGGCCACGCCAAAACGGGGACGTTCCGCCAGTTGCAGCGCGTCCTCCTCGGACAAAATCACGTCGAATTCCGTCAGGTCCTGGGTCAAGCCCCTCACCTCCACATGGTCGCGCTGGCCGATGATGATGGGGTGGAAATTTTCACGGACGAGCGTTTTGACGGCGCGATGGGCGTGATGAACAAGCGGACAAGTCGCTTCCAGCACGTGCAATCCGCGTTCTTTGAGGGCTTGCTTGGTTTTGTCTGACGCGCCATGCGCGGTGATCATGACCGCCGGCGTGGTGACATCCTCGACCCGGTTTTCGATGCGGATGCCGCGGGCGCGCAGATCGGCCAGCACCGTTTCGTTGTGCACCAGATCGCCCAAAATGGTCAGGGGTGGCGCGCCCTCCTGACCGCGAGCCAGGGCAATGGCGTCGCGCACGCCAAAGCACATGCCCAAATGGGCGGCCCGGATGATTTGTAGGACGCGGGTCGGCCGATTTTCATGTTCACTTTGCATCACAAAGTAATCGACTGGATTGGTGGCAAAATGTTCAAACATTGGCGGAATTATTTTTTGGAACGGGCTTGCCGGACGATTTCCTCGAGCAAATCAATGTAGGAGGCGAAGGCTTTCCGCCCGGCCGGCGTAAGGGAGCAAGTCGTCAGCGGACGCTGCCGTTGAAATGACTTGGTGACGGAAACGAAGCCTGCTTCCTGCAGGGTCTTGATGTGCATACTGAGATTGCCATCGGTCATTTTCAGCGTGTCGCGCAGGTCGGTGAAGGAAAGCTCCGGCGAGGCGGCCAGCAACGACACGATGGGCAGGCGGCCTTTCTCGTGTATGACACGGTCGAGTTGAAGGAACGGTTTCGTGTTCACGCAACATTTCCGCGCTGTTCCGTAAAGTAGAGGTAGAAGCCGCAGGCCGCATGTCCGCCACCGAATAATACGCCCATGGCAATATTGGCCAGAGGAGCGTCCTCCGGCAGGACAACCGGCGACTTGGAAAGAACGATCAAACAACCAAGAGCAATAAGCCCGCAACCAATATATCCCCAGCCGAAAATCCGGAGTCTCGGCGGCAGGAAAAACCCGGCCGCATGCATGGCCAGCCCATAACAAATCATCCAAATGGGTATGAGCAAAAGAATGCTCTGCCGTTCCAAGACGCTCTGTCCTTCCGGGGCGCGCAACATAAAAAAAAACGATTCCCGCCGCCAAACCGGCTATGAAAGCCGGCAAAAGGGCTTGCGCCACCCGGCGCGTCGGAGGCGACCAAATAGGCTCGCGAGTGCGAATGGCCTGACGCCGGATCATAAAGAACGCTTCCGTCAAACAAACAAACGCGACAGCGACCCAATAGGCGGAAAAACTTTGAGGGGTTTCCAGGCGCAGGATGGCGCCGAGGATGCCGGCGGCAATGCCTGTCACCCCCACCACACCCATGACCGGCGCGAGTGCGCGGCGATAGATGGCGGAACCTTCCATCAAAATACGGATGACCTTCAGATTTTCCAGGGCCCAATCAGCGTTTTGCATGACGCTACTTTGCATAACAAAGCGCTTGTCGTCAAATTTATTTTTTTGAGTTGCCATGGCGAACACATCTAAATTTTAAAAAGGCGCGTTCGGTTCTCATTCACACCGTGGCTTCAGCCCGGTGGATAGGAGAAGCAAATTAGCCTCAGCCGTTTTAACGGCTTTTCATCTTTCATTGGAAAACCGTTGGAAACGGTTCGTCAGGCAAGGAGGCCGCATCACACCGGGCTAAAGCCGCGGTGTGAATGGGAAGACACGTAGATTCGGATGCGTCTGCCCTGGTTGATTCGCTTGATGGGCGCCGCCTGTTCGCCTTAGTATTGTTTGATGCGGAAACTGGCTTATCTCCTTCTCGGCGCGCTTACGCTGGCGCTGGCGGACAGTCACGCGCTCGCCCAATCGGCCGACACCCCGGCGCCACAGCCTTACACCCGCATTGCGAACCCGGACACCAATGTTGTCCAATTGCAAATTGCCCTGCGCAAGTTCGTCCCCATTCAAAATACCGGCCCAACCATCTGGCTCGCCAGCGTCATGCATGTGGGCGAGCTGGCGTATTACCAGGCGCTGCAACATTTTCTCGACGCCCAAACGGTCGTCCTATACGAAGGCATCAATCCCGACGCCCACCCGCATCATGTTCACGATCCCCTGCCCGCCGCGCCGCCAGCCGGCACGAATGGCGATTATTCGATGCAATCCGCGCTGGCCCGTTCCCTTGGTTTGGTTTTTCAATTGGATGCGATTGACTACGACCGCACCAATTTCTTGAATAGCGATCTTTCGGTTCTTCAAATCCAGAACATCATGGCCGAAGGCCGTCCGCTGGTCGCAAACGGCGGGACCAACGCTCCTTTCGATGTTCTTCTGCAAATCATGGATGGCAGTTCATTTCTTGGTTCAATTTTCAAAATCGGCCTGCAATTCATTGCCGACAGTCCCCAATTGCAAGCCGTGGCGAAGCTGACCTTGATCGAAGCCGTTGGTCGGCTCAAAGGCGATTTATCTGACGTGCAAGGTTTGCCGCCGGATTGGAAAAAGCTGATCCAAGTTCTAATCCAGGCCCGCAACCAAAACCTCATGACCGATCTAAGCGCTGAACTCAAAAAAATTCCCCCGTCCGGCTCCATCGCAGTCTTTTACGGCACCGGCCACATGGACGACCTTGAAAAGCGCGTCACGAGCAATCTTCATTATCATACTACCGAAGACATCTGGCTCCCCGCCTTCTCCGTTGATCTACAGAAGAGCGGCATCACCCCCGCCGAAGCTCAATGGATGCAAAAACTCGTTCAGGGACAAATGGACCAGATGCAGCGGCGCTAAACTTGTCCAGCAGCCAATTCATATGCGCGTTGGCACCGTGTGCTGGCGTTCGGAAATTTCCATCCCTTTGAATCGGCGCAGGTGGTCCACCAGGTCCAGTTCCGGGCTGGCCTTGGACGGACGCAAAATCATATCGCCGCTGGCACTTTCCAAAAATACCAGCGAGGACTTATAGCCCAGCTTCCGGCGCGCCCGCACCACGCTTGGAATCGTCACCTGCCCTTTTTCCGTCATATATAAAATTTCCATCTGTAGGAATTTCCTGCATCAGGCACAGAATGCAAGTTCTGTTTTAACCAGCCGCCGATTTTTGGCAGAATGGACAACAGCCAGCCCCTTCACCCAAGGATAAATGAACCAGATGCAGAAGCATTGAGTTTGAAATGAGAAACAGTGTTCCGCCTTCGCTCGGTAAGCTTTCTTCTTCGCCAAGGCTGTGGCGGACGAGCCGACAACTGGCGCCAACCTCCTTACCGTACGCTGGTTTTCTGAAAATGTCAATAATTAGGATCGGCAAGCAACGCTGCATGCCCCCCCGCATGTCTGTCCTTGGATTTGATCTTGATCTTGCCATCCTACTGGCGTTTATTGAGGCGGTATGCCGTCAAACCCGCAAACGGAGCAGCAAGAAACCGCCGTGCTGCCGGCGAATGCTTCGCCGCCGTCGGCTCCGCTTCAGGGGGGCCGCATTGCATTTCGCAGTATTACGCGCACCCTCAGCGATCAAGAACTGGCGAGTCCAGGTGTTTTAAAACTAATTCTCGAGATGTTGGAGACGGCTGATAGGGAGCGTGATGAATTTAAGGCTTATTTGCCACTGTATTTCGATGCGGATAAACGCGCAAGTATTCTCGCGGAACGGCTCGACAACGACCGCACGAATGAAATTCTATCCGGAGTGCTTCTTGCTGGGGGTGGTGCTTTAATTGGGCTTGCGCCATTTTTCTGGGATCCAAACAACCTTCGAGGTGAAATTACTCTTGCGGTTGGTGCAATTTTCATTATTGGTGCAGCCGTGGCAAGAAAATTATATAAGGCAAAAAAATGAAATTCAAGCCACTTGGAATTTTTGATCGAGGAATCTTGGAAAAGGAACGAATACACTTCCAAGTCTTGGTAGACGTCGATCTTTTTACCTTTGTGTTGTTCGATTCGGTGACAGCTTCGAGTCATGGCGTGCTAACTGGGAATAGAACCAGTTTTTGGTTTGGCGCAAAAAAAGTTAACGCGAGTAATCACATAATTGTTTACACTAGAAAAGGAGTTCCAAGCAGCGAAGCGCGTCCTGACGGCTCAATGTATCACTTTTTCTTCCGGGGCTTGGATACGCCCTGCTTTTCAACTCCTGATTCTTGTGTAGTTTTAATGGAGATAAATGCTTGGTTTACATTCCGTAGTGACGATGCGTTGTTATCGACCATTGGCGTTTTGCCTTATCAGCCAGCTTCATCCAGCGAATGATAATATCGTTGTATTAGACTCACAATGGCCAGACAGAGTCCGGGTTTCGCCTCCGTTCGCAGGAGCGAGATCCCATCTTCATTAAAACTTCCTCCTTCGCCAAGGCTATGGAGAACGAGTCGGCAACTGCATGACTTGCTTTATTTAATAGTTTTCAGCGTCTAGGCGTATTTCCAGTCGTTTGGATTATCTGAAAATCCAGCTTGCCCTCATTATCTAAAATTATCTTGACG
>Ga0206860_10147_pt1 | contig 16657 bp, 11 predicted proteins | sample Alteio_BWOrgCont_44_FD_152624 | JGI IMG/M metagenome (GOLD analysis project Ga0206860, IMG submission 152624) | Enriched cells from forest soil in Barre Woods Harvard Forest LTER site, Petersham, Massachusetts, United States -... | ecosystem: Environmental > Terrestrial > Soil > Temperate forest >...
CGTCTCTGGGATGTGACGACGGGCAGGCTCACGCCGGTGACCGCCAATTTCACGAACCTTGACAACGGCCACTTGAGCCCGGATGGCCGTCGCATGGTTGTTTCCGGCCCCAAGGACACTATTTGGGAGTTGGACATTGAAAGCGGGCTTCCAATAGGCCCGAAAATCAAGTTGGGGGAGAAAAAATCGTCTTATGGGGCCGAGATTCTTGCTTTTAGTCCAGATGGCAGTCGTCTGCTCACGGGAAGAAATGTCTATGGCGCGCAAAGCGTACCAGGAAACCGGTGGGGTGAAGCTCGTGTGTGGAACGCCGCCACGGGAGCGCCTCTTACTCCACCCATGACGCACAGCAATGTTATTTATGGTGCGTGCTGGAGTCCGGACGGCCAACGGATCATGACTTGGAGCGAAGACGACACCGCGGGTCTTTGGGACGCCAAAACCGGAGCGCGAACCGCGACTCTGACGCTGGGAGGGCGACCATTATGTGTCGCCTTTTCTCCGGATGGGAAGCGGGTGGCCGTGGGAGGATTTGTAAAGGGTGGCGGGGGAGCGCGAGTTTGGGACGCCACCACCGGCGAGCCGGTTACACCGATATTGAAGCATGTCGGCCAGCTTCTTACCGTTCAATTCAGTCCCGATGGCCGCAAGTTGGTTTCCGCAGGCATGGATCGCGCGGCACGGATATGGGATTCATTTACCGGTGAACCGTTAACTCCATTTTTCTTCCATGACGATAATATTTACTCGGCCCGCTTCAGTCCGGATGGCCGGATGGTCGCCACCGCGAGTCGGGATGGAACCGCCCGCCTTTGGGAAGCGGCCACTGGCAAAATGCTGGCTTCACTCAGGCATGGCAAAGAGCTGAGAAGCGTCGAGTTTAGTCCAGACGGAAGCATTTTGGTCACTGGCAGTGGCGATCATTTTGCGCGAATCTGGAATCTGGCCTCAATGGAAAATCGTCCGCTGGAACTTCGCTGCCGATCCAGTTTTTGGAAGGCCTCATTTAGTCCAGACGGCACCCGGGTTGCCACCGAAGAAGACGATGCCATTGTCAGAGTTTGGGATGCGGGCCAGGGAACCTGCTTGCTTACCCTGTCAAATCGCCCGGACTGTAACTATAACGAAGCGGCAGTTTTCAGCGCCGATGGCCAAAGTGTGGCGGCATCTGACGGAACCTACGACCTAAAAACTGGAACACGGCTTGTGGCCTTTCCAAAGAAAGAGAAAGGTCGTTATAACATTCAATTCAGCCCCTCTGGGCGAAAAATTCTTCTGTCAGACCGAGGGTTGACCGGCTCAGAAACACGGGTTTGGGACGCCACCACAGGCAAGCCCATTACGCCGGCGATGGGGGAAGGACATGCCCGGGTCGTTCACCATGCCACATTCAGCCCCAACGAAAAATTCGTCGCTACCGCGGTGCATGACGGTTACGCCCAAGTCTGGGATGCGACTACCGGTAAGGCCGTTGGCCCAAGGCTGCCTCACGAAAACGAGCAAGGGGTTCTCAATGTGGCTTTTAGTCCCGACAGCGCCACCCTGGCCAGTTGCAGTTGGGATGATACCGTCCGGCTTTGGGATGTCTCCACCGGTCAGCAACGCACGCCTCCGTTGAAGCATCTCTCCCAAACCATGTGGGCCTCCTTCAGCCCGGATGGCCGCCGGGTTGCCACCGCCAGTTGGGACAAAACCGCTCGCGTTTGGGACGTGGCCACCGGTCATCCCATTACCCCGCCGCTACGGCATCGGTTTGAAGTGTATCAAGTCGTGTTCAGCCCGAATGGCAAGTATGTTCTTACTTCCAGCGGAGTCTGGCAAAAAACGGAAAATTCCGGTGGTTACAACGGAGAGGCGTGTTTGTGGGATGCATCGTTGGGTGAACTGGCCGCCCCGCCGTTCAAATGTGAAGGCATGGCCAGCAGCGTCGCCTTCAGCCCAGACGGGCGTCGCATTCTTGTTGCAGATGATGCCGGCACCGTGCGGATTTGGACGCTTCCCACGAATGACAAACCGGCCGAAGACCTCTTCTGCATGGCCCAGATTCTTTCCGCCCAGAGCATGGATGCCAGTGCCGCCGGTCCGGAGCCGATGGGAGCCACAGCGTTGGAAGCTGACTTCCAGAAAATGCTCGCCAAATATCCGGATGAGTTTGCTTTCACAGTTAAAGGGAACTCATCCTGGCGGGAACAGCAGGCGGCTGCCGGCGAATGGGCCGGCGATTGGTACGCGGCCCGGTTTCATCTTGACCGATTGATCCAGGAGCACCCGGACGACGCGTCCTTGCGCGAGCGCCGCGCCCACGCGCAAGCGGAACTGGACAAACCGCCAGTCAAACTATGAGCGACGTTACACGCATTCTCACCGCCATTGAGCAGGGCGATCCCAAAGCCGCCGATCAATTGCTGCCTTTGGTCTATGGGGAATTGCGCAAGCTGGCGGCCTCGAAAATGGCGCGTGAATCACCTGGCCAGACGCTGCAACCCACCGCGCTGGTGCATGAGGCCTGGCTGCGCCTGGTGGGCAGCGCGAATCCGGAGTTCGATGGACGCGCTCATTTCTTCGCCGCCGCCGCCGAAGCCATGCGCCGCATTCTGATTGACAAAGCCCGCCGCAAACGCGCCCTGCGTCACGGCGGCGGTCAACAAAACGTGGAATTGGAAGGCCTGCAAGTTGCCACGCCGGGCGATGAGGACCAGCTTTTGGCCGTTAACGACGCGCTGGACAAGCTGGCCGCCCACGACCGTGTCCAGGCTGAAGTGGTCAAGCTGCGTTACTTCGTGGGCATGACCAATGTGGAAACGGCCCAGGCGCTGGGCCTTTCCGAGCGGACAGTCAAGAATTACTGGAACCACGCCCGCGCCTGGCTCTTCCGTGAGATCAAAGGGTCCGCCTGAAGAGAAGCGTGGCCGCAGCCATGGTGACGAGGGTGAAGACCATGAGATAAAGCAGGTCATAGCCGATTGCGGCAAGACCGGTGTTTTTCAGCACCAGTTGTTTGAAGCCATGCACGGCGTAGGTGAAGGGATCTATCGCTGTAATCACCCGCATCCAGGCAGGGAAGGCTTGGGTCGGATAGACCGCGCCGCTGGGAAAGAAGAGCACGGTGTTTAACACCCCAAAAATCGCGCGCGGCACGAGGGGATCGCTCACCCGTACCATCAAAAGAAACATCATGCTGATCAGCGCCAGCGAGGTTACCATCACCAGCAGGAGCATTCGCGCCAGACGCAAGGGGTTCAACGGGTCCGGTATCCCTGCAATGATGGAGCCGAGCGTGACCAGCACAAATCCGGCCAAAATCGCCTTGGCCGCCCCGGCCAGGGTGAAGCCCAGGATGAGTTCCAGTTTGCTGATGGGCGTGACCAGATAGCCCTCGTGCAGCCCGCGGGCCTTGTCGTCAATATAGATGATCCCGCCACCAATCATCGCGGATACGAAGATCGCCAGCGCGATGCTCCCGGGCAAAAGATATTGGATGTAGGGCACGTAAGGATAAATTTCTACGACGGAGAGGGTGGCATTGGCGGAGAGTCGCGCCGGGACGGGGTTTTGATTGTAGGCCGCCAGCATTTCATCGAGCGTTCCTTCCAGGGCGGAGGAGGAAAATTGATCGGTGTTGTCCTCCGCCAAACCGATCTGCGGATTGGCCCCGGCCAGGACTTTGCGCGAGAAATTCGGCGGAATTTCCAGCAGGCCGTTGATTTTCCCGTTGCGCAAGTCCCGCAAGGCCGCCGCACGGTCGCTGTAGGCTACGGTTTCGAAGGTGCGCGCGTTGGCCGCAACGGCTTGCGCCATCTCTTTCACCTTGATGGCCGGCACGCCATGGTCCTCGTCCAAAACTCCGACTTGCAGGTTCTTTATTTTCCCGCCAAAAGCGTAGCCCAGAATGATGAGTTGCATCAACGGCATGACCATCGAGACAATCATCAAGGTCGGGCTGCGCCGGAAACGCCGCAAATCACGTTCAATAATGGCCAGAATGCGATTCATCTTTATCCTCGTTCCAATATGTACGGGCTGCTGGCGGCATCCGGTGCCTGCAACGCGTCGCGCAGTTGATGCCCGGTGTAATGCACAAAAACGTCGTCGAGGGTAGTGCTTTGCACCGACAGCGAAGTCAGCGTTACCCCGGCGTCCCGCGCCGCTTCAATCAAGGCCACCGTGGTGCGGGGGCCGTTGTTGGAGGAAATGCGGAAGACTTTGTCTTCAGACTTCAAGTCCGCCACTTCGGGCAGGGTGCGCAACTTCTCCGACCAGCCTGCGGGCACTTGCGAAAAACTGACTTCCAGAATGTTTTTGCCGGGGATGGAAGTTTTTAGTTTCAGCGGCGAATCCAGCGCCGCCATTTTACCGTGGTCGATAATGGCAATACGATCGCAAAGTTTGTCGGCTTCATCCATGTAATGGGTGGTGACAATAATGGTCAGATCCCGCTCACGTTTTAATTTTGCCAGCATTTCCCAGACAGCGACGCGCGAGACGGGGTCCAGGCCGGTGGTCGGTTCGTCCAGGAAAAATATTTTCGGCTCATGCACCAGACCGCGCGCAATTTCCAGCCGGCGCCGCATTCCGCCTGAAAACATCTTCACCGGCTTGTCCGCCCACTGTTCCAGATCCACCGCCCGCAACAGTTCCTTGATGGTCCGCCGCCGCTTTTCGCCAGGGATGCCGTAGAGCTTGGCGAAAATACTCATGTTCTCCATCGCGGACAAATCCAGATCGGAAGTCATGGCCTGGGGAATGACGCCAATGGACTGACGCACACCGGTGGCGTTACGCACGACGTCGAAGCCGTTGACGCGCGCCGTGCCGGAAGTGGGCGGGACGAGCGTTGTCAGCATCCGTATCAACGTTGACTTTCCCGCCCCGTTTGGCCCCAGCAGGCCGAAAATTTCGCCGTTATCCACCTTGAAATTCAAGCCGTCCACGGCGCAAAAATCGCCGAAACGCTTGGTCAGGTTTTCAACTTCCACGGCGAATGCGGTCATGATTTGCCCAAAGTGAGCAGGACGGAGGCGGTCATTCCCACGGCCAGGCCGCCGTCGTCATTGTCGCAGCGCAGGCGGATTTCGAAGGTTTTGATGTCGCGCTTGGTGCGGCTGACGTCCCGTTGCGTGGCGTAATCGGCGTCCACCCCGCGATAAAAAACCACGCCCTGGCGCGTCGCGCCGGAAGGCAGGCGGACGGTGAATTTGTCGCCGAGATGGATGCTGTCAATATAACTTTCCTCCACGTCCGCCCGCACCCAGAGATTTTTTGGATTAATCAAGGTGACGATGCCCTGGCCGGGATTGACCACCTCGCCTTGCAGGGCGGCGCGGACGTCCACGGTGGCGTCAATGGGCGCGCGGATTTCTGTGTAACCGAGATAAATGGCTGCTTTTTCCTTTTGCGCGGCGGCGGCGGCGCTTTGCTGGATGCCGGCCTCCAGCGCGGCGCGGCGGGAGGTGATTTGTTCCGCGGTGGATTTGGAGAGGGCCACCGCCGCTTGCGCCGCCACGGCCTGCTTGCGCAGCGACTGGACGCGGGCTTGGGCCGCGTTGCAAGCCGTTCGCGCCTGATCGTATTCCTTCACTGAATCCACGCCTTGTTTGTACAAGGTTTCCTCGCGTTTGAATTCCAGGCTGAGATTTTCCAGGTCAGCTTCGGCCTGGGTGATCTGGTCCTTGGTGGCAGCCAGATTTGCTTCGCTTTGCCAGATGAGGTTGCTGGTTTGGGCTTCCTGGAATTTTAAATCGGCCCCGGCTTGCGTTACCTGGGCGGCGGATTGGGCCGCGCCGCCGGTGTAAAAGGCCAAATCCGCCTTGCGCTCGGCGGGTTGAATCAGCGCCAGCAACTGACCGTTGGTCACCGTATCGCCTTGTTGGACCAGAAGTTTTTGCAGCCGGCCCTGAATCTCCGAACTGACAATGACTTCATCGGTTGTGACCATTCCAGTCAACACAAGTTCCCGGCCGCGCCGGGCGGCGATCCAATAGATGGCCGCGGCCAGCACGACAACTGCAATAATAAGCGGAATTTTGCGCTTCATAAATCACGGGAGCTTGGCTGGGTCGCCGCCCTTCGGCAAGTCCTTCCTTGCCAAACCAACCCGTCTGGCGGCGGAGTCTTTGGCATATTTCCAATAGCGCAAGATTAAATTCATGCCGGTTTCCTCGACTTCGCGCGAATCCTTCCCCCCAACCATCAGCCAGTCCGGTCGAGGAACCGGCGCTTCCTTGTCTGAGCCAACGAAGATGAGATGGGCCAGGGAATCCTTCGGCACGTCTGCCAGTGGCAGGATGGGCACGGTCATTCCGGTGGCGCTTTCCAGCGTTTGGCCCAGGGCAAAAGCAGTTTCGATTTCAAGGACGGTTGCCTTTGGACCGTAGGTAACGGTCACAGGTTTGGAAAAGTCGAACTTCTGTTCGGGGCCCGCATCCATTTGCGGTGCGCCGGGCACACGAACTTCCGCCCACAAATAGCGCAGCAAACCCGCTGTGGATTCCAAACGTACAAAGACATGGTAAAATCCAGGGGTGCGTTTGGGCAGGGAAACTTTAACAGGTAAAACTGCACTCTGACCGGGCGGCAGCAGCAGTGTCGAATGCGCCGCCAATTTTGCCTTTAAGGGGTCGCTGCTTTCGACTGTGGCGCGCAAACGCAGAGAGGCGTCGCCGGCATTGGTGATGCCGATGTTTAATGTGGCGCGATTTTGCTCGTCCAGTTCAGCCACCTCGTGGGAGCTTTCGATGATTCGCACCGCGTCCCCGGGCGCGCTGTAACGCTGAATCAGCTTCATGAATTCAAATGCTTCGAGCTTCGGGCGGCGGCTCAAGTCGAGCATTTCATAGTGCCGCAATATATTGCCGCGCCCGATGCGCGGATTGGGCGCCAAGGTTTCATTGAATTGAAATTCGTAAAAATCCGGGATGGCCCGGGTGGCCAGCGCATTCTCGATAATCGGCGGATAAATTTCAGCCCGTTTTTCCTCGGACATGCGGGTCAATCCCCGCCAATTCCATTCACTGATCAGCGGCTGTTTGCCAAGTTTCGTTGCACAATTGCCTATGGCCAGCGCGTAGCCGCGTCCGCTCGGAATCGCCTCCAGCGAGTCAATGTAGGAATGGAGGTCGACGCGGTCAAACCTGACCCCGAGTTGTTCAAGGCGGTTGAACATGCCGGTATTATTATATCCCGTCAGGCTGACCTGGACTTCGGGCGCGGCCTTTTTGATGGCATCGTATTCCGCCTGCCATTGGGGAGCGCGGTCTAGGGGAATGCCCCAGATCAGAATTTCGTTTTCCAGTTCGACCGAGTCTATGACATCGCGATAACGGCCCACCAGTTCGGTCAACTGTTCCGGTGAAGCATAAATATCCAGCAAAGCGCGCAAATGGAGCCGGCGAAGTTCGCCGAACAGAAAATCCAGGTATTCGCGCCGCGTGTCCTTCGGGATCGGGGCGAGCAGTTCCAAATGATGCAGCCGGATCAATTGAAAACCCATCGCCTTGGCGATGCGGAGATCGCGTCGAATATCATCGGCAAACAAGCGCCACTGCAAAACGGTGTCGGCGGCCAGCGGCCAGAACGCTTCGCGATCCATGCCCGGAAGTTTCACGTTGTCAAAATTTTCTCCGAGAGTGGAGTAGGGGAAGTAACTTGTGCCAAACCGGACGGACGGGACTCCGCAGGAAATCGTTGCGCCATCGGGCTGCTCCTGCTGCGGATTATATCCGGCGAAGGCGACGAATGTTTGATCGACCTCGGTGTTGCTCAAGGCTGTCTTGCTTAGGATGAGGCGCGACGAAAAAGAAACGCCTTCACCTGGAACGGGGAGAAGAGCTTCGGTCGTTCGATTCAGGAACTTGTCGCTGTCCGGACGCGCAATTTCGGTGATGGAGTAAAACCGGCCAGGAACAGTTTGGACTTCCTGGCCGAGTTGGGAAAGATTGGCCCCGGCGTAGCGCGGTGCGTGCAAAGGGTTATTGGTGGTGTTGTCCACGACAGTAAACGACGGCGCAAAGTCATTCAACCACGCCACCGTTGTTCCTTCTGTGAAAACGGTGCGCACCCAATCGGCCCCGCGGTGCTTATACGTCTCCGAACCATGGCTCGCTCGATAGGGAGACCGGCTGCGCGCGCCAAGTTCCTGAATGTGGTTGTCATAACAAAGAGTCTGTGAAGCGGCCTGCGGCTGTTCCCATCGACAAACGATGGCGGCATAAGTCTTGATATTTGGATCGGCCGATTCGTTCGTCAGATGGGCGTTGATGTCCAGAAAACCATCGGCATAGGCCAGTAATTCAAATTGAATTTGCAAACCGGCATTGGTGATAGAGGCCAGCCATTGATCGAAAACGGGGCCGTGAACTTTTTGCCGAAACTCGAGGGGCAACGGCTTGAAATCAGCGTCAAAATCCTGCGATGCATTTGTTCCGCGCTTCGTGACCATATGCGTCTCGAGTCCCCAGGTCAGTCGGCCTAGTTCCTGACCGGAAAAAGTCAAGCGCACTCCCGGGTTGTTTGCTTCGATTGTAAAAGGCGCCTGCCGTCCGACGAAGGCCCCGGGGTGGAGGTTGATTTGCTGGGTGGCAGATGCTGCGATGTCCGCGATGAACAGGGCGTCATGCCCCAACGGTTGGGCGGATAGGCCGTCGCTGGTCAGCCAGGGGCCGTCCTTGGTCGCTGAGATGTGAACGCGCACCGGCAGCCGCCAAGGGAAGGGCTGATTATTCCGCAGGGTAATGGTGGGTCCAGCATGAAGCAGCGCGGCTCCATAAAAACAGGCAGGCAAGATAAGGGCGACGAATTTAAACCTTCGCATATTCAAGGGAAAAGAGTCACTTAAAACGAATAAAAAGTCGTGTTTATTCCGCATTTCTGCGATGTTTACGTGTCATGGAGGAAACCAATCCAAAGCACTTGCCACTTTGTGCCGCGCGTTTTCGCGTTGCACTTTTGGTTATCATGCTGCACTCGGCGGTGCAAGCGAACGTCGTCACCGTCGAGACAAATGTTCTGGCCCCAACCCCAACGGTTGTCGGCTATGATTCCGGGCATTTTTATCCCGCGAGCAACACGGGTGATTGGTGGCGTTATTCGGGCGTGACGGGCGCGCGCATTTTTGTTGCCCCAGGCGAGATGGAGCCGTCGAGTGAATTTCCATCGGTGGATGGCACCGTCACCAACCAGGCCAGCTTTCTCAGCCTGAAAGCCAAGGTGCGTGCGAACCCATGGAACACGAATTATCTCAACTGGTCCTATGTCACCAACAGATTCGCCACTCATGTGCTTACCGGTACGGACTACATTGTGGTGGATTATGCGCTGTCCAACTTGATGCAACTTGGCGTGCAAGTTGTCATCGACGCCACTTGCACGACATCCGAGTTTCCTGATACGAACTGGTCGGGTGAGTGGGATCTTTGGCAATATTACTACCAGCAAGCTTTTTATCTGGGGTACGCCTACAATGTGGAACGATACCAGATGTACAATGAACCGGATGGCGGCGGCCCCACCGGCACGAATTACCTGTTGCGCCTGCAACTGGCCTCCGACGCCATCCAATCCGCCATTGCCGATGTGAACACGATGTATGGCAAATCGCTCACGCCCATAATGCTCGCACCCGTCACCGCCGGCAATGTGACGAGCACCTACGATACTTGGGGGGAGCTTGTCGTTACCAATCGGCATATTAATTTTCTCGGCCAATCCAACGCGGATTTTTGGCTCATTCAAAAGTACGACTACCATCAATACGGTGGCACGCCGTCCAATCCATCCGCCTTTGGCACCGACCTCGTCTATCTGGAAGACCAGCTTAGCGCCACTATGTCGCCCGAGACGCCTTTCCCGGCGACCATTACCGAGTTCAATGTTTATGACGGCTCGGTATTCAACGGTATGTCTTCGACGCTGGATACTCCGACCAATTATTCCTCCTTTGGCGCAATTGCCGTGAGCCTGATTCAGAACGCCATCAATGAAATCTATTGCTTCAAGATCAGCCAGACGGTTGGCGCGGGTTATCTGGCCAAGAATGGAACGCACTACGTGGATAACACGAATGCCCCGTATAATATCGGCGGCGTCACAAAAGGCGGCGAGATCTGGCGGTTGATCAATAAAGGCTTTGCTCCCGGACGCAACCGGCTCAATTGCGTGGCCGACCGCTCGGCATCCGTGCTCAATCTCCTGGCCAGTTACGATCCGGTGGCGCAACGCTACTATTTGCTTGTTGTAAATAATACCAACGTCGCCGAGTCATCCGTGACTTTCAATCTGGCCAACTGGAACATTCCCACGAACAATTACGTCCTGGTCGAGGGAGTCAACGAAACCTGTTACGGTGCGGGCCTTATGTTTACCAATATCGGTTCGGCCTCCAGCGTCACCGCGACGCAAGGGACCAATTCCGTCTGGCTTTTCACCGTTCCCGCCTACCCACAGCAGCCACCGCAGGTCATCCTGGCCAGCGCCAATGCCCAGGTGAACGATGGAACAAACAAAAACGTCAATTATGCGTCCAAGACCAATCTTTTGGTTGAGAACAACTCCACCAACGCCAGCTATCGCAGCGCGGCTTTCCTGCAATTTCAGGTGCCGGCGTTCAACCCCACCAATCTGCAACTGGCGCTCCTGACCCTTTCCGCCTCCGCTTCCGCTTCCACCAACGGATCTGCCGTGGTGCAGGCATACGTCTATGGCATCCAGAGTAACAATTGGTCGGAAAATTCCCTGACTTGGGCCAACGCGCCAAACCTTGCCCAAGGCATACCCCCCGGCACGGTTTACACCAATAACTTTGTGCTCGGCGCCGGCAGTTCCTCATTTTTGCTCGGCCAGTTGGTCGCAGGGTCCAGTCCGGCCCAATACACGATTGACGTGACATCCTTTTTGAAAAATGCCACCAGCACCAATGTCTCCTTCCTTCTGGCGCGTGAAGTGCGCTTTTACGGCGATGCCCAGGACGGCGACGGGGTTTCGATCGTTTCACGCGAAGGCAGTTCCTCCACCGGGCCGCGCCTGCAATTAGTGTTCAACGTGGGCCCGCCGATGCTGCAATTTCCGCAAACAAACTCGTCTGGCGCATTCAGTTTTACGCTGGTTGGCACCGCTGGTTATTCGTACAACATCCAGAATTCGACAAATCTGGTTAACTGGAATTTGCTGGAAACGGTCGCCGATACAACAGGGGCGACCAATATCATTGTAAATAACCCTCCTGTGTCTAAAAACGGCTCTTTTTATCGCGCCGTCCTGCAGTTGCCATAAGCATGGCAAAATAAACTTGCCGCTGCGGGAGATGAAACTATCCTGCTGGCATGACTTCACGCGCCGAAATTATTTCCAGACTGCTTGACCCCGGTGTCATTCCGGTGATTCGCGCGGACAACCCCGAAGATGTGATGCCAGCCTGCGAAGCATTGCTTGCCGGCGGCCTTAACGCGCTCGAAATCACCATGACCACACCGAACGCACTGGCTTTGATTCGGGAAGCGGGCAAGCGTTTCGGTGCGAAGGCGGTTATAGGCGTCGGTACGGTGATGACTCCGGAGGTGTGCCTGGCTGCCATCGAGGCCGGCGCGACTTTTGTGGTCACACCCATCCTGGTGCCGGAAATCGCCCGCGTGGCCCAAGGCGCGGACCGCGTGTGCATCCTTGGCGCTTTTACGCCGACGGAGGCGCAGGTGGCGCATGAAGCGGGGGCGGATTTCGTCAAAATTTTTCCGGCGGAAAATACTGCCTATGTGGCGGCCATGCTCGCCCCCATGCCGCATTTGAAGATCATTCCGACCAGCGGAGTGAATTTAAAAACGGGGCCGGAATATTTTGCGATGGGCTGCCCGCTGGTGGGAGTGGGGTCGTCCCTTGTTTCTTCAAAAATCTTGCGCGAAAAAAATTGGGCTGAATTGACGCGGTTGGCCGGGGAATTTGTCGCCATGGCGCGAAAGGCCCCGCGTAAATGAGGAAAGTTTTGCTGGCCGCATTGTTATGGCCCTGTTTTCATGCCGCAGCTCAAACCAATGCGCCTTTTGACGGGCGACCTTGGAATATCTCCACGGGCAATTTGTCGGTTATGTTCGCTCAGGCGGCGCCCAATGGCGCGTATCCGCGGACTAATTTCATTGAACCGCCGCCGTCGGTTGAATCACTCGTGCATTGGAAAAACCTCGGGTTGGTGGCTGATGAGGATTATGTCAGCTGGGGCGCGGTCGAGCGCGCGCCGGGCCAATGGTCCTGGGAACAGCATGACGCCATGGAAAAGGCGCTGCATCAGGCGGGGTTGAAATATGTGGTTTACGATTGGGTTCATTTTCCGCCGCTGTGGCTGAGAAATCAGCCGCAGGACCGGACGCTCATGCGCTGCCTGGAACACAACAAGGAAACTTTTTACTTGTCAGCCTTCGATCCCCGCACCATCAAATGGTTTGACCATTTTTACAAAAATCTGCATGACCATTTCGGCAATCGGATTGACGATGTCTATGCCTGCATCATGGGGCCTTACGGCGAGGGGAACTATCCGCAGCTTGAAACATCCTGGGTGAATATGGGCCACTGCCATTTTGGCTATTGGTGCGGCGATGATTACGCGATCCGGGCGTTTCAAAAAGCCATGAAGCAGCGCTATTCCAGGATAGCCGCGCTCAACCGTGCCTGGGGCGGCCATTGCAACTCTTTTGATGACGTCCGCCCGCCCCAGGAGCTGTCCAATGAAAAATTTGTGCCGTCGCCGGAAGCCTTTCCGACTCCCCAGGACAAACGCCGCTGGCTCGATTTTATCACATGGTATCATCAGGCCATTATCGATTTCGCCGGGCAATCCCTGCAAACCGTTCTAAAATATTTCCCCGCGGAAAAGGTCCGTCTGAAACCTGGCGGTTCGGCGGGAGGGGTCAATCCAATTTCCTGGGGCACTTACTGTCCGGGCTACGCGAAAATGGCCGGGCGCTATCATGTTGTTCTCCAGCCGGCGGATTGCCAGGGCGCGGTGTTCGCGGATAAATGGGTGGGGACGGCTTATCAATATTACGGGGTCAAGGAAGGCACGGAACCGGCGGGCGATTTGGGGACAAACGATTTTGTCCGGCGCGTCTTCTCCGATGCCTCTTGCGGCGCGGCGCAGTTTTTCACCTATCAATTCGAAATGCACGCCAGCGCCATGCAGAAGTACGTCCAACTCTATACCGGCAAGCCGGGCGAGACGGAAGTGGCCGTCTATTGCCCGACGACGCTTTACCGCCTTGGCGACCCTCTGAGAACAACCATCACCGCAGCGCCGGGATTGCGGGACCTATGTGAATTCGATGTCCTGGACGAGTTGCTTATTACGGACGGAGCGCTGACCACCCGTCGTTACAAGGCGCTGCTGATGTTCCAGGGTGAGATTATTGACAGGCCGATCCTGGACAAAATTGACAAATTCCAGCGCGCTGGCGGCAAGGTTGTGACCATCGGTAAACTGGCGGTTCAGGACGTTGAAGGCCGCCCGTGGAACCCGCCGGTGCCCGTCACGCAGCTTTCACCGCGGGGAAAAGACAGTCCATGGCGAAACGAACTGGCCGTGCAAATAGCCGGCCTGAAGGGAGTGGACGGACAACTGGACGGGTTGTGGACCTGCCGTCGCGGGAAACAGGTGTTCATTTACAATTCCACCGACAAATCTGTGGCGACAAAAATCGACGGGCAATCCATCAAGGTGGCGGCCCATACGATTTGGATCAACCCGGCCAACCAATAAGAAATTATTTTGTGCGCCGAAAGACTTTGAACGTAGCGGCCTGGTCGATGGATTTTATGACCATTTCATCAATGTTCACATGCGGCGGGCGGCTGGCCATCCACACCAATGTTTCTGCGACGTCTTCCGGCATGAGGGGGAGCACGCCTTCATAGATTTTGTCGGCCCTGGCTTTGTCGCCTTTGAAACGCACGACCGAAAACTCCGTCTTAGCGAGACCGGGATCAAGCGAGCTGATGCGGATGCCCGTGCCGTTTAATTCCAGCCGCAAAACCTGGGTGATTTTTAATTCGCCCGCTTTGGCCGCGCAGTAAGCCGCGCCGCCTTCGTAGGCATAACGGCCCGCCACCGAACCAATGTTCAAAATCGAACTGCCTGCGTCGTGTGGCATCAACGGCAGCACGGCCCGCACCATGCGCAACACACCGAGGACATTGGTTTGCAGCATGGTTTCCCAATCCTCATCCTTTCCCGTGGCCACCGTGTCCAGGCCGAGCGCGCCGCCCGCGTTGTTGATTAAAACATCAACACTCTTCGTTTTGGTCCGCGCCCATTTCACGAATTCCTCGACGCTGGCGGTCGTGGTGACATCGAGCGCATGAACATGGGCTTCCGCGGCACCGGCCTGGCGGGCTTCCGCCGCGACGGTTTCGAGGCGATCCACGCGCCGCGCGCCCAGGAGCAATTTGCATTTCTGCGCTCCGAACGCGTGCGCCGCCGCCGCGCCAAATCCGCTCGAAGCGCCGGTAATCAGAATCCATTTAGTGGAAAGGCTGAAGGCTGAAGGCTGAAGGCTGAAGTTATTCATCTTTTGATCGTTTGTTAATAGTGGCGAAGATAGCAATCAATTGCAGGGTTTCGTCCAAAAGGCCGGCCATCTTGCGCTGTGGAACGCAACCGCTGTCCACTAGAAGTTCTAGCCAATACGCGGTTTCTTCTATTTCCTTGAGAGAGTCGCCGGTTTTTGACGTGAATTCGGCTTTTGACCGGCCACGCAAAGCCTCGCGATAATTTGCGCCCACAGAAGTCCCTGATCGAAGAACCTGTTTTCCGAGGACTTGCGCCACTGTGTTATTTTTTGGGAGCTTGGAATACATGCGAATAATGCGCAAAGCGAATTCCTTCGTCCGAATCTTCAAATCCTGTGCCTTCTCACTCATACATTTTTTCCTTCAGCCTTCAGCCTTCAGCCTTTATACTTTTCTTCATCAATGGCAGCAAGAACTTCAATGCCCCGACGTTTCCGTTTTGAGCTCGCCTTGGTGGAGCAGGGGATGACGCGCATCGCCGGGGTTGATGAAGCTGGGCGGGGTCCGCTGGCCGGGCCGGTCTTCGCCGCCGCCGTTATTTTGCCAACGGAATGGATGCTGAACGGATTGCCAAAACCGTTGAAAAAGGTGAACGATTCCAAACAACTCAGCCCGGAATTGCGGGAAAGTTTGTTCGCGGAACTGACCTCGCGCCCGGAAATCCGCTTTGCCATCGCGCAGGTGCCGGAGCAAATGATCGATCAGATCAACATTCTTCAAGCCACCCATCGCGCCATGAACCTGGCTCTGGCCCAATTGAATCCCTCGCCGCAGCATGTGCTGGTGGATGGTTTGCCGGTGAAATCCATGACCTGGCCGCAGACGGCGATTGTTTCCGGAGATGCCTTGAGCTATTCCATCGCCGCCGCGAGCATTTTGGCCAAGGTCAGCCGCGACCGGTTGATGATTGAACTGGACGGCCAATATCCCGGCTACGGTTTCGCGGATCATAAAGGCTACGGGACGCCCGCACATGTGGCCGCGATCAAGGCGCGCGGCCCTTGCCCGATCCATCGACAATCCTTTTCGCCCTTTCGACCGGCGCAGGCAAAATTGTTTGATTAAATCGGAGACTAACTTAATTTTCAGGGAAGACGATTGCCTCTATTTGTTCATAGATAAGTCAGGACTATCGGGAATTGAGCTGGATTTGACTCGCTCTTACGTCTCGTAGGAAGGCACGGGACTCGTGAACTCCCCAAGCCGCCGCGGCTAGCACTGCTCCAAAAAGAAGCCATAGAATCATTGCCTGAATCTTGAAGATGAGCCCGGGTCGCTGATAAACCCAGTGGGTCGCAATACACAAACAGAACACAGTTACTGCTATCGCAGCCGAGGGCAGCCATTGGGAACGGCCATCCGACCAAGAGTCGGGGGTCGGAAGCAAACTACAGATCTCCATGTCCACAAAGAACACAAGCAACAACAACAGAAAATGCTGCCATCGTTGCTTGCCTTGACCATGAATCGAATCGGTAATGGGCAAAAGGATCTATCCATTGAATAATATTGCAGATTTAATAATATCCAGCAATCCCGCTCCGTGCCGATCCACTCGCAGGATTTAAACTTCTAACGAACAGATGGCGGTACTTCATTCGTTGCTGGCTCCAACTATAACTTAAGGGAAGAAGGTGCTGATTGAAATGAATTGTCTCCGCGTCCAAATCGTGTTCTATCAGAGGCTGATGAATCTCTTCGCAAAGCTCAAATCATCTTTCGCTGGTAAAGCAGAACCAGAACACCTGAGACGTGGCAAGCTAGGTGAGTTGGCTGCGAAAAAGCATTTGCAAAAGCAGGGGATGAAATTTCTCACGGCTAATTTCCGTTCCAAGCGCGGGGAGATTGATTTGATTTTCCGGGATGACGACTGTCTGGTTTTCACCGAGGTTAAGACCCGATCTTCTGAGGATTGGACACGTCCGGCGGCGGCGGTGGATGCGCGCAAACGAAAATTGCTCTCACAATGCGCCTTTGATTATCTGCGTCTGCTGAAAAACCCGCCGATTAAAATCCGGTTTGACGTTGTGGAAGTCCTGTTGGAAGGCGGCGCTGTGGCTGAGGTTCGCCATTTGCCCAACACCTTCACGTTGTCTGCCCCGTATCGGTATGG
>Ga0206860_10148_pt1 | contig 16597 bp, 13 predicted proteins | sample Alteio_BWOrgCont_44_FD_152624 | JGI IMG/M metagenome (GOLD analysis project Ga0206860, IMG submission 152624) | Enriched cells from forest soil in Barre Woods Harvard Forest LTER site, Petersham, Massachusetts, United States -... | ecosystem: Environmental > Terrestrial > Soil > Temperate forest >...
CCGACCCATCCGTTGTGAAGCCAGTGTGAAAGTTTTCACACGAAGTGTTCGTCTCTACATCGTTGTAGGTTGCGAACGAATTGGTGTGGGGGTAATCGGATCCCATATCAAACCCGTCAAAGTCGTTGTAGCAAGAGCGCACTCCCGTGACTTTGGTGCGCAGCGAATAGTATGACGATCCTTGCCCCGTACTTATGCCACTCTCTCCGACATAGAAGATTTCGTCGTCTTGAATATTCGTATCTTCCGCGTTTGTGAGCTGAATTCCATCAGCTGCGCCGTAGTAGATTTTGTTTCCACGGATGGAGATGCGCATATTGTTGAAATTCCCCGAAGAGGGAGTTGTTGATCTGATGCAAATAGCTCCACAGCGGTATGAGCCATCAAATGTTAGGAAGAGTGGTGTGACTCCGCGACCGCCTCGAATGTCGTTGTCGTGGATATTCATATCCGTGGTGTCGAACAAATCTACGTGGTAGTAAATTCCGCTTAAGCCCGTGATTTCCACGCCTGAGGATGAGGCGTAGGTGATGCCGGTATCGAATACTTCCTCTTGCTGCGCTGTGGTGAGCGTTTGGCTTGGATAGGGAGCAAGAAGGGCCACGTCATCAGATGTTGGGATGTGCCCAATGCCTGTACCCCAGGGGTCTAGTACCAGCACGCCACTTGTAGGCAGGGCTGGACAACTCATCGACGAAGGGTACGTGAACGTGCAAGTGATCACGGTCGGAGTTATGACATTCGAGAACTTCACGTTCTTGAATGAGCCGCCAGTGCAACTTGTACAACTAAATGCCTCGCCATCTTTTTGAATGATTGCGCCGCGGCCGTCGATATTGAGATTGGTAAGACTGGAAACCGATACCGCTGATGAAAATACATAGGTATGCGGGGACATCACAACTAAAGAGTTGCTGCCCGCAGCTATAATGGCATTGGCTAGGCATGTCTGATCGTACGTTCCATAGGGGGCGCAGTATTGGTCGGCGAAAATCACGCTATTGAAACTGTTGACGCCGAGAGTAGTCGCACTTGGCTGCGCAACCGTCTGGCTGGCTGAAGGGCTAGTTTGCACATATTGCGCTGTCAATGGCGCAGAAATCAGGAATAGCAGCAGAGTAAGTCTCTTCATTTTGCCTCCGGTGCGAAGAACGTCTTTCTATGTGAAGCCTCTATCTCTAGTTCTCTTTGGCCCTCGCTTGATTTGTGCAATTTTTCACAAGCTCTCTCTAGCATCCTCGTTGCTCAGGATGCAACCATCCATCAGCACTTGATGGCGCTCAATAGGTCGGAAGACTCTGGGAAAGTTGTTCAGGTAGTGAAACGCATTCCACTGTCAGAAACTTGGCGAAACCTTATGCGCTCGTCCTGTGGATGTCAAGCGAAAATATTTCCGGCAAAAGAGATGCGGTTATTGCTCCAATCGATAGTGCACTTTTGCAGGGCACTAACTGCACGACATCTGACTCGTACTGCCTCAAGAGATGCGTCGGTGGTCTGACATCATTCACGCGACCGCCATTCAGCCCAATCATCTAGGATGAAGAGTGACGGGCATCCTTCTCTCGCCGTAAGTAATAACGACCGCACATGAGAGAAGCGCGGCAGGGAACTAGCAGCCTTCGATATCGAGTGCAGTTGTTCTGCCGTACCGCATTCCCGCTGCATGCAGCAGAATTCTCAATGCCCTTGCGTTGCGCCCATTGGCCCCAATCATCTTGCCTCTATCGTTTTGGGCAACTTGGATTCTGTAACGGATGACGCCACCACGTTCTTCCTGATGGGTGACGGCAACCTCTGTGGGTTGGTCAACCATCGCGTGAACGAGAATCTGAAGGGATAGGCGAAGCTCTGAAGCCGGGAACATCTCTACTAGGCTCATTACGGCAAAATATCACAGTTGCTTCAGCAGATTATGCGGCAGGCAAATTTTACGTTTGCTGAAAGTACAAGACAGCCGTGCCAAATTTATGCACTGCATCGCTTAGGTGTCGATCTGCCGTGATGAGCGTGTATGAATTCGAGATAGCAGTTTCGCCGATGCATGCAATGGTTAACGATCCCGCTGCCGTGAAGATCACGAAGATGTGCAGGCAGAAAGCGATTCTGTCTCCAGGTTGTTCGGACGGACAAAGGCAAACTAATCGGGGCAATTGGTCGCACAGCAAGAGGGTTGCGGATTCTACTTCACGCAGCCGGCGTGAATACGGACAGGGGCCACGGTCGACATTGACGACTAGACCATTCCAAGTCGTATCGCATGTGTCCCCCGACGGAACTAGGCAGCGTTTGTCCACCCTCACTGCGGCCGCTTGGGAACCCGCTGTGCGCCCTACTTTTTGGCCTTCAGCTTTGCCCAACGAGTCTTCTGAGCTGCGGCGATACGAGCTTTTCCTTCCGCACTCATTTTGCGCTTGGTCTTCTTTTTGGTTGCTGGCTTGACAATTGCGTTGAGCCGAGGACGGCCAGGACTCCTCTTGGTTGGTATTCCCGTTAGTGCCTCACGCACTTTAGTGAGCTTGGCAATCTCTGTATCGATCTGTGAGACGATTTCTTGAATATTCAATGTCTTTATCCTTTGGAATCTGGTCAGCCGCTAATCGTGCGGAGTCAATTCCAGCATACCGCAAGGAACAACGCGCCGGAGATCCTGAAGTCGGCTTATCGCTTATTAATTGGGCTGTAAAGCGAATATGAGGACGAGGTGACGCCAAAGCGACAAAAGCCCCACGGCATATCGGCCGATCGTAGCAATAAGATCAATAATGCCAAGACTCCGTCTGGCACTTTGTTACCTGATCTCTTTTGTAGTTATCCTTGACAGAAGAGAGATTCCGTATTAATGTAACTGCGCCGCCGAGACAACCTTTCTATAGCTAATGTCTTGTGGATATAGCTCCAAGCGGAGTACCTAGAAGCGAGTACTTTGGATCGCGGACCAACTGTCTCCAAAGTACTCGCTTTTACGCGAGTGGAAAGGTTCATATGCGTCCAATAACCGTTCTTGCTCTGCTGATAATCACGATAATAGGCAGTATTTATGGGGGAGTTGCGGTTTCGGGATTCAATTGGGAATTTCCGATAAGCCACGCTGTCTCCTTGGGTTTTAATTGCGGGACAACTTTAGCTCTGTTCTTTTTATTTATCATTGTTGTATGCAACGAGATTGTATACACAATCAAGGAGAAGCCAGTCCATCGGCGCTAATTAGTAAATGTGCTAGCTCGCAGCCATGCCCCTTCATATCACTGTCGGGGCATTTTTATAGCCGCTTTCTCATAGCCATGCTGGTGCAGCATGGCATAACAGGTAAATCCGTTAGCTACCATATAAACTTCCGTGGAGAATAGCGATAGAAATCGTGTCCGCCTACAAGGCGATTGGCATCAATGGGCCTGTAAATTATGCTCCAGGGCGTCATCCGTTATTGCCGCCACCATGGTATTTGCAAATAGACTCTCCGGAAACATCACATTGTCCGCTATAAGTTTCCAAAGATCCAGCGCTCTCTGACCTTCTTTGAGAGCCATGAGCAAATCAGCCAATAGTCTGAGATTATGAGTGTCGTACTGCGCGTTGCCATCTAGAAAAGATTCGGCTAATTCGAATGCATGCGCTTTAGATTGGATATGATCCCCATCCAAATAAAAAATAATCGCAGCCCTGATGGGTGCTCCCTTCTTCCTCTTAAATCTACTTCCCTTATTATGCAATGCAAGTAATGCTCTAGACAGCCGCTTGGCTCCCTCATCACCAGAATAAGCCGCAAGTAACTCGCGTTCGCGCTTATAGCCCTTCATTGCAGTGGTTGTTGGGTAAATATTCACTCTGTTCGGAAAGCAGCCAAACAGAAGATAGCACAATGACGCATGATATCGACCAGCATAAAGATGCGGACACATTTCTCTATTTTCTCCAAATGCGTCTCCTGCAATCCGTAGCATTTCGCACACGAATTCTGGGGTCACCAATCCTCGCCAATTAGATGGCGCTATAGCCAACGATTCCACCAAATCGATAAATGCTAGACGTACATTATTCCAATCAGATCGATAATAAGCATCCTGCATGCGTTGCCAATGGTTATCGAGCGAACTCTCCGACTGTGACTGATGTACACTCTCCAGTGTTCCAAAAACACGTATATAGTTGGCGGATGTAGGCTGAAGAGTACACAGGAGACGATGCCATATGCCATTGCGCGGTAATTGCAAGCATACTCGCAAGGCCTTCTGCGCTTTGACGCTCAGGTCGTGTGGCTTTGCAACACCGCTTTGTTGTTCCCATGCTAAATATAATTTAGCAAGCGCGAGATTGGCAGAAAAAAGAGATCGATAATCTCCGTAGCTGTTATCTTCATATTGAACTAGCTGACGAGCCTCGCTAAGAATAAATTCGGCCCTATGGTAGTAGTCAATACCCTGCGCAGAATAACATTGCGCAAGTAGCTGCAAAGAGAAATTATCTGTTCGTCTACCGGCAGAATTAGCTAAAGGTTCAAGCAAATCCATGGCTTCCTGAGCGCGACCTGAATTAATAAGCAACGGCGCCAAGCTGTGTATAACATGCCGATCTATGGGCTCTATCTCCATCGCTTGTCGTAGCATTTTTTCGGCTTCATTGCTCATGTGGCGATCATTCAGTATGCTTGCGCATACAACATACAATCTTTGCATGAGATCCGTGTTTGAACTTAACACTGATGACGACTCGCCGGACTGTGGGCCTGGACTCGTTTCTATAAAGTGAAAAATACGATCGAGTAACTGTTGGGCGAGCAAAAGATGGTGAACATTTAATTCCGAGGTTATAAGCTTCAAGTCTTTTGCCCGACGTCGGAGACATACAGCCCAATCGATAAGAATGTATGCCCATTCAAGGTCACCATTCTTTGTGATTGCGATTGCAGATTTGAAACATGAGACAGCCATATCGTATGAACCGAGGAGCATATACAGTTGGGCCAGTCCTCGCCTGCTCCGCGCATCGTTTAAATCTAATGCGATTAGCCTCTCACTGAATTGCTTGATTGCTGCGACTTCTTCTGCAAAGCGAATACCTTCTACTACAGGTAATATCTTAACTCTTCGCAATGATATATACGCATTCAGCGGACGCTTCTCGTTCTCCTTGCGCCACCCGACACTGAGATGGCTAGAGAACTCGAATGCAGCATCAAAATATTGAAGAGCTTCGAGAGCATTTGGTAATGCAAATGCGCGAGAAAGCCAAGCGTCAAATAATAGATTATCTATACGACTAATAGGAACAGAGCCCCTATAGAGGCCGCGCGAACCTAAATAGAGCCGCGAAATGGTTTGTGCGTTGGGAGCATTGAGCCTAATTACGTCGGAGCACAATGCGGCTTGAGGATCACTGTATATGTGTTCCCCCAGACGGGCCTGAATCTGTTCGCAAACTAGAGGGAGATAACCTTGATGGTCAACTTCTAGATAGCGTCTGATGATACCTTGATACGGAGATGTGATGAGGTTCTCGCTCTGCATTCCAAAATGTGCTAGAGGCTCCCTCCACTGGCCTTTTAATCTAAGGAAGCTTGTATCTTCTAAATCGGTAGGAAGCCTCTGCTCAGCGAGATCAAGATAATAAGTGACCCGATTAAGCTGAGCCTGCATTGCCGTCAGCAGCTTCTTGTCATTCCCGCAGGAAATGCGAATGGTTTCCATGAGGAAATGATTTGAGAGGGAGACGTTGCTCTTTTGTAGGAGCTTTATCAAGAACAATATGGGATCTGCCTGAGTGCTCTGAGCGCCACAGATCTTTGTGATAATTTGCCATACTAAGTTTATGACGCCCTGCGGAAGATCGTCGGTCAGAGATTTCTCAAGCGCTATTGGTGTTAGCGCATTCAGCTTTTGCTCTTGAGCGAGTTGGTTAACTAATAGCTCTAAGTAAAGCGGAGCATTATCACTAACTTCGCGCAGTTTGTTCTCAAGGGCCTGGATAGCTACTTCGGGCAACGGATGTCCACCCCACGCAACGATGCGGCTCTGCAATATTTGCCAAAACTGAACACTTTCCCAAGGCAGGGTGGCTTTAATGAAATTCGTGAGGTTCGACGCATGCGCACCGTATTCGTCGTCACGCATAGTTGTAATGACGTTAAAGTCTTGAAACGCGTGGCCAATATGTCTGGCTTTGCGTTCTCTTCCATCGTGATCATCGTCGATCTCAAACGGACTGTCCAAGATAAGGACAGTATCGCGGGGCTCAAAGCCATCTTTGCGAAGCTGATCACCTGTGGGCCAATCGTTGAAGCGCGTCCTATCTAAGAATATCGCGCGTGTAAACCAACTGTTTATGCTTTTGTTGAGAGAGGAAGCAATCGCCCAAAGAATATAGGTGCTCTTGCCGAGACCGGGAGGTCCCGCAACAACCAAAGAGCAAGGATTTCCCAAGACGGATTCAAAGTCTTGATGCCAACCCGCATAGTCAACTATTCGTGGGGCAACATCAGCCCAGCGCGGTGGACGAATCTTACCTTTACCGTGGCGCCCTAATGTGAAGATGCCGGTCATGGTGGATTATCGTTCTATGTTCTGCGCTTTCTTCGCGGGTATAAACCGCCGAAGCCATTTTCGAGAAATCGAGACTGGTCGAGTTGCAGGAGATCATCTGGGGCTTCTATCGTGATGTACGATTGAAAATCAGCGATTTCGGAAGAGGGTTGTTCAGGAGAAGCGGGTTTACACTTAACCCAAACGGTAATCGCTATTGCTATTAAGGCAGCAAACCATCCGAGAAATACCTGAAGCACCACCTCCAGGGCCACATTTTCAAGCGGGCGTTTCATCAAACGTGCAAGGATATGGTTGACCGCAATAAATGTGGCCGGTGTGAGAAGCTCTGCACTTAGTAGAGTCGCGAATAAGACAATAAGAGATTCTACTGACAGCTTCAGTGCGCCCTCCTCTCGCAGATACCGAAGGATAATAATGAGCGCACATAAGACAAATGCTAGAGGTGCTCCAATCAACAGCACCAGCTTCACCTGACGAGGCAAAGCCATCGGAGCAATTATGAATGCCCAGCCCAACTCGCTTACTACGCGCATCAGTTCGTCCAAAGGAGAGGCCTCCTGGCTAGCACATTCGAACACTCCCGTCTGCGATCCGGTACTCGGAGGGAGGGTTTTGCTTGGAGTAGACAATCTAGCTTATCGCGAATCTGCATGGGATGAAAGCGGCGTGAGGCAATTCCCCAATCCTGTAGTTACTTTAGGTGTGCGACCGAACGAAAATATCGACGTTTTACTTGTGATAGGATTTTTTCCTCGTTACCTAGATGTGTTGATTTGTCCGAGGACACTGGAGTAGAGCAATGCCCAGACTCGCACCCGATTCCAACGTCATTTCGCATTGGCAACATCCTATCGAGAATTTCCAGACATCGCCTCTGGAATTCTATGCCACGGTCGAACGAGCGCTCCAGCCTCGTCAAATCCCTAATATTTCAACTTCTCGCGTGGACTGGAAGGAAGGCGGCGTTCTTTCCGCTCGTCGGGAATATCTGCGCGTGAAACGTGGCAAGCTGGCGTTCGATGTGTGCGCTGCACCGTTCGGCACGGGATTCTTTTTCTCATCCTGGCTTATCGAGCTTCCCGCCAAGTACGGGGTACTGATTCTCCTTGGCGTTGTTTTCTTTGGGTTCGCTTTCCTCGGCGTCTGTATGCAAGTCGTCGGATTTTGGTGGGGGCTTTTTCTCGGGGCAATAGGATTCCCCGTCCTCCTCCTTCTTTTCGCTTACGTCGTCCGCAGGGGCAATGTGGGGGTCGCCGTCGAAGATGCGATTCTCGCAACTCCCATTTTGGGATGGCTCTATGCGCGCATCTTCAAGCCGAATACGTTTTACAAAATGGACACCACGATGATGTTTCAGTCCGCCGTGCATGCAGCAGTGTTGGAAGTGGTCGAATCGCTGCTCTCCGCGAAGGGCGTCCGGGCGATGACGGAACTTGAGCGAAAGCCAATTATGAAGGGGCTGTGAGAGCGGCGACGGTGCAATGCCAGGAGGCAGTGACATCATGCTACGCAGCCGGCCATTGCATCTGACACCCGAGGAATGCCTTACGGCGCAGTTCTATGATTGGGAGCGGCGGGGTCGTGGATGGCAGGTCTATCCGTACCCGGTAGAACTTGAACCGCCATTCCGACCGTTTCTCTATCATTACGTCCCATCCGCACCATTTGTTGATGATGCCCGCAAGCCGACGGCGCTCCAAACGTTCTTTGACTCGTTGCGAGGAAAACAGAAAGCTCAGGCCTCAGTCGCCATTGCCCAGCCGGAATACGATGAGCCACTTGCCGAAGCGCAAGGAGAGAACGAAGGTCCGCTCGTCGAACTCCAGGTAACGCTGCCGCCAACCCAAAAGACGAACAAGGAAGCCACTGAGCAGTTTCTTCTCGGTCTCAGTTATTGCTTAGGCCCGTTGAGCTTCGAGGTCATTGGGTCGCCGCGTTCGATCACGGTTCAGTTTGCCTGCCGAGAGACGGATCACCAGCATGTGCGCGAGCAGTTGCAGGCGCATTTCCCGGAGGCGGTCGTATCTGAACGCTCGAAGTTTCTGAGTGCGTTGTGGAACGCACCCCCAAACGCACAGGTGGCTGCCATCGAATTCGGACTCTCACGGGAGTTCATGCTGCCGCTCAAGACATCCAGAGGCTTTGAGGTCGATCCCTTGATTGGGATCGTCGGCGCACTGTCCGGGCTTCGTGAGGGCGAGGTAGGACTTGTACAAGTTCTCTTCCAAGCATCGCGCTATCCGTGGGCACAGAGCATCGTGCGCGCGGTGACCGATGGCGACGGAGGTTCATTCTTTGGAGACGCCCCGGAGTTGGTATCAGGCGCAAAGGCTAAGATCGCCAAGCCGCTTTTTTCAGCCGTCCTGCGCATCGCAGCGGAGACCAACGATTCCGGGCGGGTGTGGGAGATTTGCAAAGCGCTTGCTGGCAGTTTTCAGCAATTCGCCGACCCTCTCGGCAATGAGTTCATTCCTCTCACGAACGACGGCTATGACAATGCGGATCACGAGAACGACATCCTCATGCGGCGCACCCACCGTGGCGGGATGCTCCTCAATCTCGACGAACTGACTTCGCTCGTACATCTCCCGTCCGCCTCGGTGCGGTCGGCGAAACTAACACGCGAAGGGGAGAAGACGAAAGCAGCCCCTGCGATGTCCTATGGTCGATCCCTGCTCCTCGGCGAGAACATCCACGCTGGGAACACGGTGCCGGTCACGATTGGCCCCACAGAGCGGATGCGCCATACCTACGTTATCGGGGCATCCGGAACGGGCAAGTCCACCCTGCTGCTCAATCTCATCATTCAGGACATCGAGCGTGGCGACGGTGTAGCCGTCCTTGATCCGCACGGCGACCTCATCGACGAAGTGCTCGCCCATATCCCTGAACACCGCTTCCGTGATGTAGTGCTCCTTGACCCTTCGGACGAGGAATACCCGGTCGGGTTCAATATCCTCTCTGCGCACTCGGAACTTGAAAAGAATCTCCTCGCATCGGATTTGGTCGCCGTATTCCGCCGGCTCTCGACAAGCTGGGGCGACCAGATGACCTCCGTCTTAGGAAACGGGATATTAGCGCTTCTCGAGAGCGACCGAGGCGGGACGCTCGCGGACCTCCGGCGGTTTCTTATCGAGCCCGAGTTCCGGCGGGAGTTTTTGGGAACGGTGCGTGACCCCGGAGTTGTGTACTACTGGCAGAAAGAATTTCCACTCCTCAAGGGCAATTCACAAGGGCCGATCCTCACAAGGCTCCCCGAATGTTGCACCCCCTCGGACAGCCAAGCCCGTCCACACGCCGCAGAGCAGCGTTCCCCGTCCAGAAGAAGCCAGTGAGCAGTTTCCGCCAGCACCTAGGCCCCGCCAAGTGCCAGAGCAACATGCCCTAGCTGCCGTCCCGCCCTTGGGTCGCGGCGGGGCACAACACAAATATCTCCAGAACCTCATCAAGCGATGGGCGGTGAGCAAGGGATACCGCGCCACCATCGAGCAACAGATTTTGGACGGTATGGGTTCCGTCGATGTCGCGCTCGACCGCGACGGGCAATCCATCGCCTGCGAAATCTCGGTTTCGACGACCGTTGACCACGAAATCGGTAACCTCCAGAAATGTCTTGCCGCTGGGTTCGGATATGCGGTTCTCGTTTCAGCAGAGCGCAAGACCATCGCAAGCGCGAAGGAAGCCGCTGAGAACACCTTTAGCGTTGCGGAGCTTGCCCGTGTGCGCATCCTCACGCCCGAAGACTTCTTCGACTTCGTGGAGACTCTTGAGGCCCACGCTGCGGGGCGGGAAGAGACGGTGCAGGGATACAAGGTCAAAGTGCAATACCGGAAGGTCGCCGAGGGCGAACAGAAGGCACGAAAACAGGCCATCTCACAGGTCATTTATGGGGCGCTCAAAAAGCTCAAAGATGACCGTAAATAACTTATTCTTTTGGCTTTATTGAGCTTGTATCAATGCCCGATATCCGATACCATCCCCACTCTCGGCACGGAGGTTTCGATGCGAAAAGTCGTCAGTCACGAGGCAAATCAGGCGAAGTCCGTGGGCATCTGGATTCGGGTGTCCACGGAGGATCAAGCGAGGGGCGAAAGCCCGGAACACCATGAGAAACGCGCCCGCGATTATGCGGCGCTCAAAGAGTGGCGCGTCCGCGAGGTGTACCACCTTGAAGCGGTGAGCGGTAAATCGGTAATGGGCCAGCCGGAGACGCAGCGAATGCTGGCGGACATCGCCTCTGGCCATATCACCGGAATCGTTTTTTCCAAGCTCGCCCGCCTAGCCCGGAATACGCGTGAACTCTTGGAATTCGCTGACATCTTCCAAGCCCAACAGGCGGACTTGATCTCCCTCCATGAGTCGATCGATACAACGACCCCCGCAGGAAGACTCTTCTACACGATGATTGCGGCGATGGCGCAATGGGAGCGCGAGGAGATTGCCGAGCGGGTCGCCGCCTCGGTTCCTGTTCGCGCAAAGCTCGGAAAACCCTTAGGCGGTCAGGCACCCTTTGGCTATGAATGGAAAGACCGTCAGCTTGTTCCGCATCCCGAGGAAAGCCCGGTGCGAAAGTTGATGTATGAACTCTTCCTGCAACACAAGCGAAAGAAGACCGTTGCCCGACTTCTGAACGATGCAGGCCACCGTACCCGTTCAGGCGGACGATTCACCGATACGACTGTAGAACGCCTACTGCGTGACCCAACCGCCAAGGGAGAGCGCCGTGCCAATTACACGAAGAGCCTTGGGGACGGCAAGAGCTGGGTGATGAAGCCGGAATCGGAGTGGGTGGTGACGGCGGTCGAGCCCATCGTGACAAGGGAACTTTGGGAGCAGTGCAACCAGAACCTTCGGGATATGAGTAATGGCAGGCGACCCGCCCGAAAGGCCGTACACCTCTTTGCAGGACTCGCCTATTGCTCATGCGGCCAGAAGATGTACGTGCCGTCAAACTCCCCGAAATACATCTGCTACAAGTGCCACAACAAGATTCCCGTGACCGACCTCGAAACCGTCTTCCACGAACAACTCAAATCATTCTTCTTTTCGTCTTCGGACATTGCCGCCTACCTTCAGCAAGCCGACGAGACGATCAAGGAAAAGCTGGAATTGCTCAAAACCTTGGAGACGGAAGCGCAGAAGACCAAACGCGAAATGGACAAGCTCTACAACCTCTATCTGGCGGACGAGATCAGCCGGGAAGGGTTCGGAGCCAGGTATCACCCCCTCGAAGAGCGCCAGAAGCAAATCACCGACCAGATGCCCCACCTTCAGGGTGAGATCGACTTCCTCAAAGTTCAGTACCTATCAAGCGGCGAAATCCTCACCGAAGCTAAAGACGTGTACTCCCGCTGGCCTGAACTTGAGCAAACGGACAAGCGCCAAATCATAGAAAACATTATGGAAAAGATTGTGATCGGCAAAGAGGACGTCGCGATCAGTCTGTGCTATTTGCCATCTTCCTCTGAAATCATGTCAGGTGGGCAACGCAACGTCAAGGATTCATCGCCGCGGCCAGCATAAACCGCGCAGGGAAGCTGAGCGACATCGCCGCGCGCGCGATAGTGACGGTTCCATCTTCGAGCGGCTGGCGCAGCACTTCGAGAACATTGCGCGGAAATTCCGGAAGCTCGTCCAGAAACAACAAGCCATTGTGCGCGAGCGAAACTTCACCCGGCCGCGGAATCATGCCGCCGCCAATCAGCCCTGCGTCGGAAATTGTGTGGTGCGGCGAGCGAAACGGCCGCTGCGTAACCAGCCCCTCATCCTTGTTCAGTACGCCGGCCACAGAATGGATCTTCGTCGTCTCCAGCGCCTCCTCAAAGCGCAGCGGCGCAAGGATCGACGGCAGGCGCTTGGCGAGCATGGTTTTGCCGGAGCCCGGCGGCCCGATCATCAGGATGTTATGGCCACCCGCTGCGGCAACTTCGAGTGCCCGCTTGGCAACATGCTGGCCGCGAACATCGCGGAAGTCTGGCGACGCATGTTCGGCATGGGCGAGCAGAGATTTCGTGTCGACATGCAGCGGCTGCGCGAAAATATTTCCCTGTGCGGCAGAATTCAGCAACTCACGCACTTCCAGCAGCGAATGCACTGGGTACACATTCACGCCCTCAACAACGGCGGCCTCGCGTGCATTCGCCGCAGGAATAATTAGGTTCTTGATTCCAGCCGCACGCGCGGCAATCGCGATGGGCAACATTCCCTGCACGGCGCGCAGTCCGCCATCGAGACCGAGTTCTCCGACCAGCACAAAGTCGGAGACATCCTTGATCGCCAATCCGCCATAAGCGCCGAGAATTCCCGTAGCGATGGGAAGATCGAACCCCGAACCCTCTTTTTTCAGGTCGGCAGGCGCGAGGTTGATAGTGATACGCGTGGGCGGAAGGTCGAAGCCGGAGTTCTTGATGGCCGACCGGACACGGTCACGGGATTCGCGCACCGCAGCGTCAGGCAGACCCACCGTAGCGAAGCTTTCGTTTTCCTGAATGATGCCGGAGAAGTCGACTTCGACGTCGATGATGTGGGCGTCGATGCCATACACTGCGGCGGAACGAGTTTTGAAGAGCATGTGTTTGCCTGGTGAAACCGTGAGGCCGGAATTTTTTCGGAGTATAGCATCGCGCGCGCAGCGCTGGACTGCATCACAATATTGTCATTACCATTCCTGCGAAAGAATGAGGTCGTTTATGGTCCGTCGCTCGCTGCTCTCTGGCTTCTGTTGTCTGCTTACTGCATTTATCTCGCCTATCGCGCTCAGCCAATCGAGCACCACCGCGCCGGGCCCGCAGAAGCCCGCTCCCGCAGCCACCACTCCTGCTGACGATACGGATGCGCAGGTGGTAACAAGCCCGGCACATCCGCAGAGCAAGACGGAGCTGACCGCAACAGCGTGGAAATTGCTGGAAGACGCACTCGTCGCCGATGACAAGCATGTCGATATCAGGATTCAGGGACTGGCCGCTCTGGGCACAATGGGCGCAAACGCTCGTACAGCAAAGATGATCACTGGTGCCTTCGCGGACAAGGAGCTGGATGTACGCACAGCCGCATTGTTGGCTGCGGCGCAGACAAAAAACCACGCGTTGATTCCTGCTATGCGGCCTCTTTTGGATGACAAGGAGCCGCAGGTGGCATTTGCGGCAGCATGTGCGCTGTGGAAGCTCGGCGACCACAGCGGCCAGGACCTGCTGGTGGATGTGATCAACGGCGACCGTAAGGCGAACCCATCGCTGGTGCACGGTGGAATGCATCAGGCCAACCGCGAGCTACACGATCCGGCTGCGCTGGCCAAGTTAGGCGCGCTGGAGGGTGCGTCTGCGTTGCTTGGTCCATTTGGCTTCGGTATTACGGCGTATGAGTACATCAAGAAGAACGGTGGCAATTCTGCGCGTGTGGCTGCCATCGAAGATATTTCGCAGTCGCACACGCCTGAAGTGCACAAGGTGCTGCTTGACGCGCTCACCGATAAAGACCCCACCGTACGTGCCGCCGCCGCCAGGGCAGTCCGCGTTTACAAGGACGCGGACACCCAGAAGGCTCTTGCAATGTTGCTTGGCGATTCAAAGCGCCCCGTGCAGTTGCAGGCCGCGGCGGCGTATCTTATAGCGGCGGGAGTAGTAGCCACTCCTCCGCCAACGCCGGTGCAGCCCTGAGCCGCTCGGCACAGAATCGAGCACATGAATACCAGCCTCTTCGAACTCTTTAAGATCGGCATTGGGCCATCAAGTTCACACACCGTCGGGCCGATGCGTGCTGCACTTGCCTTTGTCCGCCAACTCGCAAAACGTGACGAGTTTGGCGCGGCAATCACGGTGGATTTGTATGGATCACTGGCGCTCACAGGCATTGGCCATGGGACGGATCGCGCCATCCAGATGGGCCTGTTGGAAGAATCGCCGGATACTGTCGATCTCGATACGATTGATGCACGTCTGGAGAATTTGCGCACGACGCACCAACTGAAGCTGTTGGGAAAACATGCAGTGCGTTTTGACCCAGCAATTGACCTGCGCTTTCACCGCGACCAGATGTATCCAGAAGCCGGAGTAGCAACGCACCCGAACGGAATGCGCTTCACGTCGCTTGATGCTGAGGGCCGCGTGCTGTTCGAACAGATCTACTACTCCATCGGAGGCGGCTTTATTCTCACAGCCGAAGAGCTGGCATCCGCGGGCGCAAGTGCTAAAAAGCGCGAGGTGCCCTTCCCATTCTCCAGCGCGGATGAACTGCTGCGTCTGGGCGAGCAGCACAGCAAAACGATTGCTCAGATGGTGCTGGCGAATGAGGTCGCTTTGCTGGCCGACCCCACCATCACCCGCCGCATCGACCGAATCGTTTCGCCTCTGCGGCCGGGCAATCAGATGTCCCAATCGGTTGAGTCGCTGACAGGGGAAGCCCGCGTGAAGGCGGCAATTTTCACGCTGTGGCAGGCCATGTCCGACTGCATTGAACGCGGCAAACGCACCGAGGGAATTCTTCCCGGCGGCTTGAGCGTGCGCCGTCGCGCTGCAGGTCTGGCGCGTCGTCTCGCCAGGATGGATGAAGTTGGAAAAGCTAGAGACCCGCTTGCCCCGCTCGATTCCGTAACGCTCGTTGCGAGGGCAGTGAATGAAGAAAACGCCGCCGGCGGTCGCGTGGTCACTGCTCCCACAAATGGCGCAGCAGGAGTTGTCCCGGCGATTGCGTACTACTATCTGAACCACGCCAGCGAAGGCAAGACCGACGCCGAGAAGCACGAAGGCTTGCTGCAGTATTTTCTCGCCGCCGCGGCGATTGGAATTCTCTACAAAGAGAACGCTTCCATCTCCGGTGCGGAAGTCGGTTGCCAGGGTGAGGTCGGCGTTGCCTGCTCTATGGCCGCTGGTGGTCTGGTCGCAGCGCTCGGCGGAGACAATGCCGCGGTGGAACATGCCGCCGAGATCGCCATGGAACACAACCTCGGCATGACCTGCGATCCCATCGGCGGCCTGGTACAGATTCCCTGTATCGAGCGCAACGGCATGGGCGCAGTGAAGGCCGTAAACGCAGCTCGCCTCGCAATGAACGACCAGGGCACGCACAAAATCTCGCTCGACCAGGTGATTGAAACCATGTACCGCACTGGCATGGACATGCAATCGCGCTACAAGGAAACCAGCCTCGCTGGACTGGCGTTGAATATTATCGAGTGCTGACGCGCACTACTTTCGAGAACTGGTATAAAAGTGACGCTCCACAAAGGGCCTATTTAGTGAATTTATCCTTCGTTTAGAAAGAGGCAAGACATGGTCAGCGGCTTTTTCGTATGGATTCTTGTTGGATTGATCGCGGGATGGCTCGCGGGCAAGGTCATGAAAGGTGGAGGATACGGCATTATCGTCGACATCCTCCTCGGAATTCTCGGCGGCTACCTCGGAGGCTGGATCTTCGGAAGGCTGGGAATCTGGCCCGGGGGCGGAATTATCGGCGCGATCATCGTGTCCTTCATCGGAGCGATAATTCTGGTCGGACTCACGCGCCTCATCAAAAGAGCCTAACCGTCGTTGTTGCACATTTCGGGTGCCCCGTTCATCGCGCGCATTTTGCGCGATGAGCGGGATTGCACAATGCTCTGAACTCCCACCGCCCTCGGTTACTGGTGCGAGTGCCCGCATTTTCGCTGCGTACCACCGCGCACTCTGCGCTAAAGCTTTTTGCCTTTGTTTTTCTTGTTGTCATTCCCGTAGGGAATCTGCTTCACCCGAACGCTATAAAGCGTGCAGCATTCAACCGGCATGAAGTCGGTTCGGCAATCATGTCTTCGGCCGCATATTGCTTGAAATAAGCTCGCAGCGCAGCCTCAAAGCTTAGATACCGCGCATCTTCCGGCCGCGGCGATATCGAAAACGAAAGCATGTGGCCGAGAAAGCTCTCCCAATCAAGTTCCTGCGCGCCCAGAATCTCAGTCTGCCGCAGTTCGCCGGGAAAAAATTCGCTCATGCGTTCGTGAATGCGATAGCCGTCGCGGATTTTGGCGAAGTCGGTACTGTGGTTGGCGATGATCTGCTCAAGGGCCTGCATCTGTGCGCTGTCGT
>Ga0206860_10150_pt1 | contig 16414 bp, 14 predicted proteins | sample Alteio_BWOrgCont_44_FD_152624 | JGI IMG/M metagenome (GOLD analysis project Ga0206860, IMG submission 152624) | Enriched cells from forest soil in Barre Woods Harvard Forest LTER site, Petersham, Massachusetts, United States -... | ecosystem: Environmental > Terrestrial > Soil > Temperate forest >...
ATCTGTGGAGCGTAACGCGCGATTCAGCTATGATTTTCAATAGCCTATTTGCGAACTGCGGCTTCAATCATGACGGACCCGGCGGGCGAATCGAACGATGGGGCCCTTAGGCTCGATTTCGACCGCCCATTGATGCTGCAGTTTCGCGGTTCGGTGGTGACCTCTGACGCTGGGTTGCTCGCCTATCGCGAACTCGACGACGCGCTTGGCCTCAGCGCGATGGCAGGGGAAGCGCTCGCGGATGCGCGAACCGGCAAGAATGGCCGGCATACTCTTGTCGGAATGTTGCGGCAATCCGTTTTCGGTCGTCTCGCGGGATGCGAAGACGTGAACGACGCCGAGCGGTTACGTCATGATCCGGCGATGCGTTGGGCCGTCGGCGGCAGGGCCGCGCCCGCGAGCGCCGCCTTTGCCGAGCCAGATCGGGCGCTTGGAGACGAAGTGGCTGGCGGTGAGGAGAAACGGTTCGGCTCTCGTCTTATCCGACCAATGGATCGACCGCGTTCATGCTCGATATTGGATTCGAGCGTGAGCCCGACTCCTGGCGAGCAGGAGATGAGCGTCTGGAACGGCCATCATGCCTGCACCTGCCATCACCCGCTGTTCGTCTTCAACCAATTCGGCGATCTTGAACGATGCGCCCTTCGCCCCGGCAACGTCCACTGCGCGGACGGATGGGAAGGCGTGTTGAAGCCAGCTGTGGCGCGCTATCGCGGCAAGGTCTCGCGCCTCTATTTCCGCGCCGATGCAGGCTTCGCAAATCCCGATGTCTGAGTATCTCGAATCCGAGCGCACCAAGTACGCGATCCGGCTGCCGGCGAACCGCATCCTGCAAGAGAGGTCGGCCATTTGCTGACACCGCCCGTCGGGACGCCGCCGAACGAAGTGTGGCGCTCCTTCGCAAATTTCACCTATCAAGCGGGAAGGTCGGCAAAGGCGCGTCGGGTCGTCGCCAATGTCGAGTGGCATCCGGGCGAACTTTATCCGCGCGTCGGCTTCGTTGTGACGAATATGGCTCGGCCCGCCGAGGGTGTCATCGCCTTTTACAACAAGCGCGGCACGTGCGAACAATGGGTCAAGGAAGGCAAAGGCGCGATGAAGTGGCGCGCTTTTCCTGTCGTTTATTCGCCGCGAATGCGGTTCGTCTTCAACTTCATGCGCTGGCCTACAATCTCGGTAATTTCCTTCGCACGTTGGCGACGCCAGAGCCGATCAAGGACCGGTCGCTGACAAGCCTGAGGGAGAAGCTGATCAAGATCGGCGCTAAGGTCGTCAGCCACGGGCGCTATGTCGCGTTCCAAATGGCCGAGGTCGCAATCCCGCGAAACCTGTTCGCCGACATCTTGCGGCTGATCGCGGAACGGAGGCCGCCGCCGGTTGCATCGGCAGCGTAGGGCGTCCGAGTGTCGTGCGTTCACTCAACAGACCGCCCCAACGACTTCGCCTTGTCGAAACCGTTGGAAACGGGCAGGGTATCGGCCCGGCAGGCTCCCATCGGGCGAATGCCGGTTAGAAGCATGGGCCGCGGATCAAACACGGATCAAATCTCCTTAGGAATTTGGCTTGCCGAAAGTGCGCAAAAAATGGGAAACTGTGGTCAAATGACGCCGCTAGTACTTAGGGCAGAGGCGTGGGCGGGGCTGAGGCGCAATTTCTACAATCGTTCATTCGGCAACTGCCCACTGTCGCACTTCGAGCTATTGCACGCGCATAAAGGAAGTCGGCAACGGTCCCTTGCGCCAACCTTAGGGGCGTAACGAACGAGGATTAGGCCACTTTGTCAGTCGGGTTGGGGAGGAGACGGTGAATGATGTGATTTGCTTGCCGGTGTTTGGCCGTCTGTTGGCAACGGCGGCTCGCTCGCTGACAATTGCTAGTCTGGCGGCCTTGCTGAATATCGGTAGTCTGGGTGTCGGCCCCATAGCTCATGCCCAGGTAGCGGTCTTGACCTACCACTACGACAACGCTCGCACTGGGTGGAATTCTCACGAAACGACGCTCACGCCGACAAACGTCGCGTCATCGAGCTTTACGGCGCGCATGGTCGTGCAACTGGACGATCAGGTGGACGCTCAGCCGCTGGTCGTCCCAAGGTTGGCGACCGTCGGCGGACATTCGACCCAAGGGCACGACGTCGTTTACGTCGCGACGGAGAATAACACGGTCTACGCAATCGACTCGGTGACCGGCGCGATCCTCGTGCAACGCCATCTGGGCGCTCCGGTTTCCATGCCGTCGAACTGCAACCAGAACGGTCCGAATGTCGGGATCATGAGCACGCCGGTGATCGTCCCGGGGACACCAGGGACTATGTATCTCGTGACCTACACTGTCGAGGCGGGCGCGGACGTCTATCGCATTCACGCCCTGAATATCACCACGCTGGCCGACGTCGTTCCCTCGCGGGTGGTGACGGGGTCGCACCAGCTCACCAACGGCAGTCTGTTCACGTTCAACCCCGCCAGCCAACGACAACGCCCAGGGCTTCTGGCGGTCGACGGCAACATTTATGCCGGGTTCGGCAGCCACTGCGACTTCAACGGCGCCACCAGCCGCGGGTGGATTCTCGGTTGGCAGCAGAACACCCTGAAACCGCTCGCCGCCAATGTGCTCCCCGACACGCTTAGCACGTCGCCCAACACTTTTTTTCTGTCTTCGGTCTGGATGTCGGGCTACGGCCTCGCTGCGGACAGCAACGGCTATATCTACGCCGCCACCGGCAATTCCGACCCCAGCGGGACGACTTACAGCACCACAAACAATCTCGCGAACAGCGTCATCAAGCTCAAGCCCGATCTCAGCACGATCGTCAGCTTTTTCACCCCGTATTGGGAGCCCGCTCTCGATCAAGGGGATGTCGATCTCGGGGCCGGCGGCGTCATGGTGATTCCGCCACAGGCCGGGCCGATACCAAATCTGCTGGCCGCGGGCGGCAAGGATGGCACGATGTTCCTTTTGAACGGCCAGTCGCTGGGGGGATTCAAAGCCGGAGGCCCGAACAACGATGTCGCGCAGGTGAACATCGGCCAATGCTGGTGCGGCCCGACGTACTTCTCGCAGCCCGGCGGCGGCGTGATCGTGGCCGGCGGAAGCGCATCCATAACAGTTTGGAACATCCAGTCGACGAACTCCTCGACGTCGCTGGTCGAGGCAGGCGCCTCGGCGCCGCTCGAGCCGGTCCCCGCGAACCAGGACCCCGGCCACTTCACCACGGTTTCCTCTAACGGGCCCGGTCCCGGCGTCATCATCTGGACGGTAACGAAGCCTCTAGGCGCCACAAATACGGTCTATCTGGTCGCTCTCTCCCAGACCGTCAATTCGTTAGGACAGCTCACGCAGCTCACCAGACAACCGGCCGGAGATTGGCCCACCCCGGGCATCGCCAACCTCGTCCCGGTCGTCGCCAACGGGAGGGTGTATGTCGCCAGCTACAAGTTTCTCGCAATTTTTGGGGTGCACTAAATCGGCGCTGGAGCACTGGTGATGGCGGGACTGCGCACGCTTCTGATCCTGACCTGCGCCCTCGCGACCCTGGCGTCGTGGGCGAAGGCCGACACCGCCTGCCCGCGGGCGGCGCCCGCCCCGGGCGCGGCGGCGACGGGCGCGCCCGCGACGCGGTTGAGCGGCACGATCGTCAAGATCGAAGGCGCTCAACTGACGGTCAAGACCCGGACCGGGGAAGAGGTGAGCGTTTACGCCGGTCCTGCGCTCGATGCGCAACAGAGCACCCTCCTGCTGGTCGGCCGTTCGGTGGACATTCTCGGCACGCTCGCCGGCCCGAACGGCCTTGTGTACGCCGACGCCATCCGCCGCGCCAAGGATGACCCGGCCGGTTGGCCGCCGGATTGCCCGCCCGCATCGTGAAGCTGGGTCAGGGATTTGATTCCGCTCCGGCGTCGGTCAGGCTCTCGTTGCCTCGGCCGGTTTGAGTTTCCTAGTCTGGGGAGTTAGCCAGCTGCGGCGACGGGTGAGCAGGCCGGCGGTTGCGTCGACAAATCGAGATCTGCGCGACAGGAGGTTGCGCGTGCTATCGGCGGTTTTGTCGTCGCGCTCGGCGTGTTGGCGCTCTGACCGCACGCTCACCATTTCGTCCGACCATCGCCTCTTGGCTTCGGGCGCGTGGACGCGGGTCCCCGGGCGGAACGAAGCCGCGAAGCATTTCTTACCCTACCCTAGCCTTGTAATTTAGGAGCGCGACACTACGCTGCGGAACCCGTGGGATGGTCGCAATGACCTTCAGGCCGACAAAATCCTCAATATCCTTGATCCCGCGAACCGTCCGGTTAAGGTACTCGAGGAAAAAGGCCAGGGTGACGCCGGCCAGCAATCCGCTGAGAAGGGCCACCCCCACGATTGTGATGCGGCGCGGCTTGGTCGGCAGCTCCGACCCGAACGCCACAGAGATCAGGCGCGCCTCCGGCGTCGACTTGATTTCCGCATCCCTTAGTTCCTTCGCAACGGTCTGATATGCGGCTTCTGCGACATCGACGTCCGACTGTCGGAGATGCAGCTCGCGCTCGACCATCGGCAGGGGAGCCAGTTCTGCTCGCTGTTGATCAATGCTCTGAGCGAGGCGCGCGCGCTCCTTTGCGTAGGTGCCGGCTTGGAGGGTGCCGGCGGCCATGGTCTCATCCAGTTTTGCGAGTTCGACTGATAAATCCGAAATCACCTTGAGTTTTGCATCATATTCAGACTGGTACAGGAAAACCTTGTGTGATTCCTTGTAACCTTGCAAAGCTTCGCGGGCCGCCACTAGCCGTTGCCGGCTCTCGTTAACATCCGTCTTCAGCTTATCGGCTGCGTCTTTCGCCTCGGCGGATCGCAGTTTTTCCAAGAATTGGATGAACAACCTTGCAGTCGTGTCAGCTACGTCGGCGGCCGTCTGGGGACTACCGCCGCTGTATTTGATCCCGAAAACATAAGTGTCTTCGTATGACTTCAGCTCGAGGCCTTTGGTGACGTCTTCGACGGCCTTGGTGAACGGGTCCTCCTTCACCACTCTACCGTACTTGAAAAGCGCGATCGCGTCCGCGACGTAATCATCGTAAAAATCTCTGATGGCGGCAGACATCCTGCCAAGCAGAGTTCCGTCGGGTTCAGTCTTTTCCTTCTGGTCCAACTTAAGTTCGCGGACGACTTCGCCAACCAGGGCCGGACTCTGAATGATCTGGATATAGGTCTTAGAGGCCGCCTCAACGACGGGCGTTTGAGCGACGGGAAAGCCCAAGAATTCTTTGTTTGGGACTTGCGTATCGATCCTGATCGGATCGCGCGGCCGCACCATTACGATCGCCGAGGCATCATATTTTTCAGGTATCAGAACCTTAATGAAGGAGATCCCATATCCGGCGATCGTGGTCACGATGGCGAGCGCAAGGATCACCCCGACGTGGCGGCGCAGCACGCCGAAGATGTCGATTGCTTCCATTCGTACCTTAGACTTTCCCTAGGCGCGAGGTTCTGCCTTTAGCCCAATTCAAGCGAACGTTGGCGTGGCAAGGGGGCGATTCTGGGGCGCCGCTGCGGAAATCACGTTTGTGCATCGGCTGTTGTTGCTCAGGCTGCTGGTCTCAGTCGGTTGGTGGATGTCAGAGAAACAAAGTGGCCGAGCTCGTCGTAGCGCTGACCATGAAGGAGCTCAGCGCGAAGCGACGCTCGACCCAACCCAGCCCGGCCCGCCTGGATCTGGCTCTTCTCGTCACCGAAAAGGACGGCCGCGTGCTCCGGTGGATCGACATAGAGCCCGACGATGTCGCGCAGCTTGTCGACGAAGGCAGGGTCATTGGACAGCCTGAAATGTCGGACCCGATGCGGTTGGAGCCCGTGAGCGCGCCAGATGCGCCGAACGGAGCTGACGCTGACGACGGCCGCCTCGGCCATGGCCGCGCCTGTCCGATGTGCTGGATCGAGTAGGAGTGTCAGATTGATTGTGTGTGCGATCTTCTCATTGCAGCTTCTCAGCGCACGGTCGTTGGCAACCGCGCTCGTGGGGCGTCTGGCGCGCCAGCTCCCCTCAAAAGCGACGATCGGTGCTGAATTAGCCGGAAGAACTGGTTGGGTGACCCCGCTGATAGCGGGCCGAAATATTACCGGTCAGCCCATGCCAGATGCCAAGGGAAAATGCGCCCATTTGCGCCCCCTTCCGACCGGGCTGCAAAAGAACTCGGATCATCATTAACCCCAGCGTCACGATCATGCGCAGCAGCAGGACCGGCTGGATTTCTCCGAGGTCGTAGAGCGTGAAATAGAGCCTGTTTCTCGCTGTGTAGTAGCATCGGAACGGTGGGTGCTCCAGAGTTGCGGGCCCTGCTTTCCTTCGCTCGCTTTCGGCCGGGCGAAGGGCCGCATAGCCGCGAATGTTGGAGTCGATGGTCGCGTCCCGACAGACGAAACCCTTGAACCCGCCCCGTCTCATGCGGTATCCGTACTCGCTTTCGCCCCAGTCGAGAAAGTAATCGGCGTTCGGCAAGCCAATTTCTCGAACCGCAGCGATCCGGTATAGACAACCAGACCACCACGCGTTGTCGCATAGGTAATAGCTTTTGCCGGGCATCGGCTTGGCCGGTACGAGCCCACGCCACGTAAAGTTGCGATGGGCGCTATTACGCCAGCTCTCCGGATGCAGACAGGTAAGAAAGCCGGTCTCGTCTTGCATAGCGTGAGGCCAGTCGGCATAGAGGTCGAGCATCTTCTCCAAAGCGTCGGGGGCCGGAAGGCCGTCTGGATCGAAGATCCACGTCCAGTCGTAACCGTGCTCCAACGCATATTGCAACCCCGTAGCAACCCCTCCGCTCGTTCCCGTGTTCTCAGGGTTGCGGACGACGGTGGCATGTTGAAGACACGGCTGGTCCAGGGTACCGTCGCTAGAAGCATTGTCGACAACCAGGATCTCGTCGACGGCGCGCGTTTGCCGCAAGAGCGCTGAAATCGTCTGCTCGATGACGTCGGCGTCGTTGAAGGTATGAATATACGCGAGAACTCTCATGGATTTGTCGAGCGACGATTGTACTGTGCGAAGACGGTACCGTTGAAATACGGCATAGGCAAGGGCGCGGACGGTGCGCGGTCCGACCTCGACAGACGTAGGAGGGACAGCGCCACGATCAATGCGACGGGTCCGGACTCGTTTGGGCCGACCACTCAATACGACACGGTCGTTTGGGACAGCTTAAGCCCGGCGGCGTCGGGTCCGATCTGGGCGCCAAGGTTAAAGACCAGCGATGACATCTGAGACGAAGTGACAATTCCGTCCGTTTGACCCGCCGACGACGATAGCGACAAGCGCCGCCCAGGCGACTTTCAGTTCCGGCGGGCTCGACAACGCGCGGGGACATCGTGTGGGCGCCAATAACTGAGATCGGGACCTCCGGAACGCCACTTCGAACAAGCGGTGAAGGTCTTCCGGCCGATCCTCTCCGCGGAGATGCGGTCGTCGTTGGAGGCCAGGGAACAACACCCTTCAGGGCAAAGAGTGTGGTAGGCGCGAGCATCAACTTGACCCAAAAGCCGGCTGGCAAGCCGTCCGGTCCCGGTGTTCGAATGCGAGAGTGGGTAAATGGATACCAAGAAACCGTTCTACTGCGGCAACGCCAAGGCGGACCAGGTGCGGGACAGCGGATGGTTTGTCGGTCAGTTCGTTCCAGCCGAACTTGGGCTGCGGCACCAGACAGACGTCGAACTGAAGTGGGGAATCCATCCCGACGGAGAAAAACGGTCTCAACCTTGGGCCAATAAAAACGGTACCACGATTTCCGTGCTGATCCAGGGCTGCTTGAGGGTCACGTTCCACAGCGACGGCAAACACGAAGAGGTCACGCTTCAGACGAAGGGCGACTACGTCGCTTTCGGGCCAGAGGTTGTTCACTCTTGGGAGGTTGTTGGCGACACGATCGTTCTGTCCGTGCGGTTTCCGTCTGTCGAGGTCGGATCGCGCGCCGGCGCATGACGCCCCGGAGCCTACGGCCGATGGACGGGCGCCGATCAAGACGGAGGCCGATCAACGCTAGGATCAATGCGCCGGCCCCGGACTCGACCGGACCAATCGCTCAAAGCGATACGGTCATTGGGGGACAGCATCAGCGCGGCAACGCCAAGTCCGATGCCGGCGCCGAGGTAAAGACCGGCGATGACGTCTGAGACGAAGTGATAGTTCCCCGCGATCGACCCTGTGACGACGACAGCGACAAGCGCCGCCCACGCGACTTTCAGTTCCGGGCAGACAACCCAGAGGATGGTCGCGGTTGCGGTGATGGTCGTCGTGTGGCCTGATGGAAATGAGGTCCAAGCCAATCCACCGTGAAAGGGAAAGAAGCCGAATACGCCGTCGCGGATCCACGATGGATTGTCGCCCAGCCAGCTTTCTGGCCAGGTCCGTCCAAACAAGCCTTTGAGGGAGCCATTGACCTCATTCGCGGCAAAAGCAGACCAACACAGAGCCAGAGCGATTCGGCCGCGAGTTCCTCGACGCCAGCCTGCCAAGGCGGCTATCGCGAGGACCACGAAGGCGAAAGCAGCGAGCGGTCCAAGCCCTTGAGCGGGGCTCGCCATAAGGCTGAACGGACCGAGCCTGAGCAAATGACCGTCGTAGTTTCCGGTGACCCAGCCAAATCGCTGATCCCCGAGATGCTCGTGCACCCACGTCGCGACCGGTCGGTCTATCAACGCCATTGAGAGACCCGTTAACAAGGCGCATGTCGTCGCCGCGCCGGCGATCAGCATGAGCGGGCTGCGAAGGCCTGCCGCCCAGATCGCCCCCCCTGAATTCCGACGCGAAGTGCAACCCCCGGCGCACTGAAGGGGCTCGATATTCCTTCTCGCCGAGCCGTCTTTGTCCCTTGGAAACCGAGCAGAAGGCGGAGGTTCGGAATGGGAAACCCGACTTTTTGTTGAGGAACCAATGCTGTCGATGGGGTTGCACCTCGCGTCAGAATCCACCCCCGCCTCGTGATGTGGACGATCCGCAGCCAGGCGTTTCTCGGCGACGTCCTGGAGCAACCCTGATTCCCTTAACGCCATCGACGCTCCTTTGGACTTGTCCGCAAATACGCGTCCAATCGCCGACGCGAAACGCACCGTCGCCCTTTGGCGCGATCGCTTTTTCCTCAGCAGCCCTAACCGATCTGTCGCCGGAAACCAACCGCATCAGCCTATCGGATCAAGGGCGCCATCGCATCTCTTTTATTCATCGTAACCCCCAACCTAGGACTCCTCCGTCACCGTCGTCGCGAGTTGAGCGAGAGAGGGACTGCAGAGCTCGCCGCCCGCCTGGATGGCGCCGTCGATGGCTGGGTTTCCGATTCTTTCCGCAACCCTTCCCAACGCTTCCTTTTAGCGTCCAAACGCTTCCTTTTTCCTTCCTTCTATTTCCTTCCATTCCCTGGAATCGGGAGTTATCAAGGGGTTACGCGGAATTGAGCCGGAAAAAATACGATCGATATTTTCCCTGCCGGGGCCGTCCCGCTTGAAGCGATGACGGCCGAGCTGGCGGCGGGTTCGAAAGGACCGGACAAGGAACGTTCTCCGCGAAGGCGGGGAGAACAAAGGCAGAACGAAAGCCAGCGGCTCGTCAAGATAATGTTGACCTTTCACGGGCGCCGCCCCGAAGCGAGTCCGGCCTGTCGGTCTTGGCGGACTCGTCGTCGTAACGCCCGCGACAGATCGACCAGCGCCACTGAAAGGCCGACAGAAACGGCGCAAGTCAAAGCCACACCAATGATTCTGAGATCCCGCCCGCGACCAAAGCCTTGCCGCTGACCCTCCGAGGCGTCACCAGGCCACATCGAGGGGCGAAGGATTTGTTCCGGGATGTCCTCGAGCGCGCCCAGTTCCCTGGAAGCCCTTCAGGCTCCCGCCGGCTTTTTGGCGTGAAATGCGGCGCGCGCGATACCTCGGAGCTCGGCGAAAACCTGCGCCGACGCCAACGCCAAAAAGTGAAACGAGAGGCCAAGCACGACGACGATCTGCATCGGGCTCCACCACCGTGTCTGGATGTGTTTGCGATAGTACCGATAGCTCCCGATTTCGAACATCGTCAACGACCGAAAACGCTCCAATAGAGTTGTCATCGTGCCGCCCCTGTGATTAAGATGAATTATCTCGGCCGTCGGTAGGTAATAGCATTTGTAGCCCGCATCTGCAATTCGTTTACAGTAATCGGCATCGATGTGATAGAAAAACTGGTCATCGAGGTAGCCAACTTCTTTGATAATCGACCGCGGCATCATCTTAGCCGCACCGGACACCAAACCGGCGACGAAAGGCTGAGTCATGTCCCGGCCGATGTGCAACAGGTGTTGTCTCGAAAATCGGTTGTTCGGAAACCACTTGGTCAGGATGGAGCGGGCCCCGAAAATCGCGGCGGCCGGGTTCGGCAAAGATTTGACCGACCATTGAATTGTCCCGTCCTCATTCAGCAATTTGCAGCCGACCGCGCCTGCGTCTGCGTGCTCCCGCAGGAAAGTGACCATGGCGTCGAGGGCTCCTGGCAAGACGAGCGTATCGGGATTCAGGAGTAATACATAGCGACCAAGAGCGTGATCCAGAGCCACGTTGTTCGAATAGGCATAGTGAAGGTGGGTGTCGTTTCGCAAAACACGAACTTCGGGAAACGCCGACCTCACCATCTCGCCGGTCCCATCGCTGGAGCCGTCTTCGATGAGGATGATTTCATATGGCTCGTGGGCCGGATTCTGGTAAATTGTCCGCAGGCAATCTGCGACGAGATCGCGTGTGTTGTAGCTGGGAATGATTATTGACAGGACGATTTCAGCATCCGGCGTTTCGCCGCCTATCGGCTTTGAGTTGAGCATCGGCTTTCTCCCCTTGTGAATCGGCGTCAGCGTTCGCGCGTTTCGTTCAATATCTCGTCGACCATTTAAAACTCCGCCTATGGGCGGCTTGAGGGAATCCTGATGGCTTACACGGAATTCACTTTGTGGCTCACGCCGGGCGAACCGCATCGAACGTTGCTGCGCTCGACGATCTCTCAACTTGCCGCACGTTTCGACGCGGTCGAGTTCGAACCGCATGTCACAGTCTTCTGCGGGCCGTCGACCGACGCTGAAGCGCGCGCCGTCGCCCGCCGGGTCGCCAGGCAGTTTTCCCCGATCGAGTTAACCGCGGCTTGGTTGGACCAAACGGAACAATATACCAAGACTCTATTTGTTCAATTCCAGGAGTCTTCTGGCTTACAGCGGATCTCGGAGACCGCCGCCGCGCACTATTCCAGACCATCTGATTATGTCCTGAACCCGCATCTAAGTTTGATCTACAAGAAGTTACACGACGAAGACATCCAAAGGAAGCTTTGCAAGACCCTCGATGTTCCGATGGGCAGCTATAGGTTCGATCGGGCCCGGATGATCGAAACCGAACTTCCGATCGAGGATCCCGGTCCCGTACGGCGTTGGCGCGTCGTTTGCGACGAGCCGCTGGATGGATCTTATCCAGGCCGCATGACATGAGCGCGTGGCGCTCGCCGTCGGGATGTGCCGCTTCGCGCACTTTAGAGCTGCGGGTTAGGCACGGGCGCGACGCGTTTGCCTTTGCTCGTCTGACGCCCGCTGAGATACCCGCGCCAGCGCCAGACGCGCCAAAGGCATGGTCAACGCAGCGCTGAAGAGCGCCATGAGGATCATGGCCGTGAAAATCCTCGGCGAAATGATCTGGGCGTCCAGGAGAATGGTAAGAACGATCAATTCCGTGAGCCCCTTGGATTGCAGCAGAGACCCGAGCCCGAAGGCTACCGGCCATGCTTCGCCGTTCAGTCGGGCAGCCGCCGCAGTCCCGCCGACGATTCCGACCACGGCGACTGCCGTCGTAACGACGAACATTTCGAGCAAGACAGGCGAACTTGGATCGATCAGGATTCGCATGCCCGTCAACGTAAAGAAGAATGGCATCAGCAGCGCGACCGTCATGACCTGCAAGCGATCGAGAATAGGCTCGTGCAACTTGGCGGGAATAATCGCTCCGACGACGAAGGCGCCGATGATGTAATGCAGTCCCATGAGCTCGGTCGCGAGCGCGGAAGCGATCGTCGCCGCCCCGACCACCACTAGAGCTCGCGTATTGACAAGCTCATCCCGCATCCGGGCCATTATCAGGTTGGCCAACATCGGCCGCACGACCCGGATCATCACGAACAGGTACGCCGGCGCCAACGCCAGTAGGTAAATTGGCGACAACGCGTGACCCTCGCCGGAATGTCCGGCGGCGGCAGTGAGGAGAACGCCAAGCAATATCCAGAGAATGATGTTATTTACCCCCGCAACTCCGAGCGCCAAATGGCCGACGCGGCTGCCGAGCAGGCCCATTTCGCCGAGAATCGCTCCGAGAACCGGCAGCGCATTCATACTGACGCAAATCCCGATCGCGGCGATGAACTCGACGGAACTGACGCCGGCGAGGAGCTCGTCTGGATGACGCGCCAAGATCCAACCGCCAGCGAAACAACCGAGGGTCATCGGAACGGCGACATTCGCTACCGCTACGGGCCAAAACGCGCGTTCTTTGCCATTGAAAACGCCGGGGTCCAGATGCAAGCCGGAAATCAGGCCGAAAATCAGCACGCCAACAAATGCCAGTCCGGAGAGCGAAGACAGCATTCCGGGACTGGCGAACATCTGAAAATAATCGGGGGCAATCTTCCCAAAAACCGACGGGCCCAAGACAATGCCGACCATGATTTGGACGACCACGAGGGGCATAAGCGCCCGCAGTCCGGATGCGCGCAGCAACACAACTGGAACCACTACAATAACAAACGCCTGAAGAAGGAAGATGGCGCTAGGGGTCAACAGGTTGGAGCCCTCCCTTTGCTCTCACAATGCGCCATGTGCTGTGACGACTCGCTTGATCGTCAACAAGATGATCTTCAGGTCTAGCGCGATAGTGCGCATTCGAACATATTCCAGATCCAAGGCCATCGTTTCACCCCAACTCAGCAATTTGCGACCGTTGATCTGGGCAAGGCCGCTGATTCCTGGCTTGCAGGTGAACCTGATCATTTCCTCCGGTGTGTGATACTGCAGCACTTCAAGCGCCTCAGGACGCGGCCCTACGAGCCTCATATCCCCCACCACGACGGACCAAAGGTTTGGGAGCTCGTCGACGGAGAGCTTGCGCAGCAAGCGTCCGACCCGGGTGATGCGTGGATCGTTCTCGACATGCGGATACTGGCTGCGGAAATCCTCTCTTGCATATGCGCCAGGGTAGTACGAGGGGAAACGCGCAGGCGCGTCCCGGTACATGGTCCGAAATTTGACCAGCGTGAAATACGCCGGCGCATAATATTGGGCATCCCGGTCGTAGCCGCCCGGCGGCGGATGGAGGTCCGTCCGTCCCTCGAGATTGCGCCCACACACGCGAACCGAGCGCGCAGGCCGTCTATGCCGGAAGAGCACTGGTCCCGGAGAGTCCAGACGAATCAGGACCGCTATCCCCAGCATCACCGGCATTGCGACGATTAGTCCGATCAATGCGAGCGCGATCTCGAAAACCCGGTACGCGGCTTCGGCGATACCATTCGAGTCAGCCTTAGAGGCGGTGACTCGGATGACTGGAATTTTTCCCAAACGCCCGGGTCTCGGGTCGGGCTCAGCGTCACCGATCGCCGCCAGTTGCTCGCGCGGCAGGGCATCGCGAAAGGCCTCCGGAGTCGCCTTCGTGTGGGACATTGTCTCGACCCCGCCCCCCAAGGGCGGACAGTGTCCGCCACTTGCCGTTCACAGTCACGCCGCCGCGTCGCAGTCCCGATCCTCCAAGGGCTTGCGTCAACCCCGCGTCATATGTGCACCACGCCCGATTTTCGAGCAAACCGGCAGCGTCCGTCGTCCCGCAGGATCCAGCTCTGGCCTACCGCGGAGCGTCCTGCGCGCGCTAACGGCGGCCCGTCGGGCGGATAGGACCCGTAGCCTCCCGCTTCATCGTCGGGCAAGGCTATTGCTACTGCGCCAGAGACGCCGACCACTTATCGAAATACGACTTGCTCAATCCCGACAACGGCAATCCGATCGGCAACCGGGATTTGCCGTACTTGGAGAACTCGAGATACTTCTTGATCTCCTTGAGATCGTCGGCGTTGGTCAGTTGCAGGTCCTCATTGACAAAATGAATGACCCCGCCCCGTTTCACCTTCGCCTCGAGCATCTGGTTGCGCGCGTCCTCATCCTCGGGCAGCGCGAAGATGCTGTACATGATGATATTGCAGTCGCGATCTTGGACCAAGTGCCACAACGTCGGCAGGTGCATCATATCCTCGAGGTCAAACAACTCGTAGTTGAACTCGAGGTTCTTCTTTTTGGAGTAGTCCACGAGCATATAACGTTGCAGATGCACCGGTATTCCGTATGTCGACGCCGTGTTGTTGGCGACGTAGAAGATGTTCGGTTTCCCGTTGGCGAAAGCGTTCTCCCGGGGCGGCCGGGCGGCAAGCGCCTCTTCCTCTTCTTCGGTGTCCGGAATCAGATGGAAATACCCGGCCGGAATCTTGCGGCCGAGATAGTCGCCGTACATCCCCTCGGCGATGCGGAAATCCATACTGACTCTGGTCTTTCCCGTGGCGTTGGGCCGGCCCGAGCCGTGAATATTTTCCTGCGTGAAGAAGCAGCCGCTGCCCGGCCCTGCTTTGATCTGCCAGCTTTCCTTGGCGAAAAGCTCCGTCATCTGGTGCATGTTGAGGCGGTTCTCGATCGCTTGTTTGATCAGTTCACGCGACCTCTTGATGCCGATGATCTGCATCGACCGGCTTCGGTCTTCGTCCGCCGTCACGTCGACGAACGGCAACCACATGCTGCGCGAAGCGATGCCGTGACCGTACAGCAATCCGGTATGATACGGGAAAAACAGCTCCGGCGTGGTGGGAAGCATGATGCGGACATTCATGAAACGCTGCACGGCGACCGGAAGTCGCAACTTGCCCTGCGTCACGACCTGCTCGCGCACAAAGCGATTTAGCATCCGGCGAAACTCCGGCAGGTTCGTATCCGCGCAGAGTTGCTTGGTGACGGCGTAAACTTCGCTCAGCGGGACCGTCTCGTGTAGGTAGCTCAGATCGTTCAGATCATAGCCCATGCCACGGATCCGATTTAGGATCCACTCGTTAAACGGGTATTTCGAATTGTCCCACGAGTACACTTTCGCGTCCCAAACCGTCGTGAGGCTAAGTTCGAGCGCCGCGTCGATATCGTTCGCCGCAACAAGCGGTTCAGTGATGTGCTGTGTCATTTGCTTTCCCCGTCCCTTCGGCGTTAAAAACGCTGCCCTGCAAACAGGTCTCCACTCACGATATTTCAGCCGCCGAAAATGGCCGTACTAAGGCAAAATGGCATTCTTTTTGACAAATTTTCGTAACGGCGACGCCGGCGCGTGGTAAATGTGTCGGTTCGTCATAGGCCGCGGCTGTTTCAGCCAAACTGGACGGCACCAAATATATCAGAAGAACCAGCACAGACACTTGATAGCTTTACTTATATCCCCTTCAATTGTAGGCCATTCCGGAACGAAATCGTGTCTTTATAGCCAAAAAGCGCTTTCCATCTTTTGCCCGTCGCCTTTCGCTTTTCGTGCTCCTTCGGACAGTTGAATTTAGTTCCTCTCATTTCAGCAGCACATTGTGTATCGCAGTCGCCGTGGCGGCGATAATAAGGCAGGGAAACCTGCATGTCTGGATTTATGGGCGGTTCCACCGCGCGCGCCGCAAACTATTCTGAGACCGGCTGGGTAGGCTGCATAAATTCGGCGCGCACCGGATGCGCGCAAAGAGGACATGCGTTTCTCCGGCCCTCGGATTTACCCGGATTAGAACGCGGGGGGCGGGGGCCTCGACGAGGTTGACACCGTTGTCTCGATTCGTTAGCAGGAATTTAACCAACAACGAGAAATTGCGATGAATATATTTGTCACAGGAGTGGCCGGGTTTCTGGGTAGTCATTTGGCTGACGCTATGATCGCCGAAGGTCATAGAGTTATTGGAGTTGACAATCTGATCGGCGGTGAGCTGGATAACGTGTCTTCAAAAGTCATATTTCACCAATTCGACTGTAATGACTTCAGTCATATTCAGAAGGTGTCAGAGGGGTGTGACATTTATTACCATTGTGCCGCGACCGCATACGAAGGACTCTCGGTTTTCTCGCCCCATATCGTCACGCAGAACATTGTCGGCGCCTCAGTCGCAGTTTTTTCAGCGGCCATCGCCAACCGTGCGAAGCGGATAGTCTTCTGCTCGTCGATGGAGCGCTACGGCGCCTTGAAGCCGCCGTTTACCGAAGACCAGACCCCGAAGCCGCAAGATCCTTACGGCATCGGGAAGCTGGCGGCAGAAGAATTATTGCGAAATCTTTGCACAACTCACGATGTAGCATACGCAATCGCGGTTCCCCACAATATCATTGGACCAAGACAGAAATGGGAC